>Ga0180009_10001481_pt1 | contig 28706 bp, 26 predicted proteins | sample OS_PC_MetaG_FD_123537 | JGI IMG/M metagenome (GOLD analysis project Ga0180009, IMG submission 123537) | Groundwater microbial communities from the Aspo Hard Rock Laboratory (HRL) deep subsurface site, Sweden - OS_PC_MetaG | ecosystem: Environmental > Aquatic > Deep subsurface > Groundwater... | reverse complement strand
CCTCACCCCACAGTTCCTCAGCGTAGAAACTGTCATAAAATACTTCAACCCCCGTCTCTCGGAGACCCTCAGCAACAGTCTCTGCAAATGCCCTGTCCTCACCGGCAAATGAAAGCTCTACTTCATACATGTAGTTCATTATTTATCCTTCGGTAGCATTTAAAAAATTGGACATACAAAAAAATAGTGCCAAATAGGTTTTTTGTGGCATATTTTTATAAAATAAGGTAAAAAGTCCTAAACAACAAGAAAATTTCTCATATTTTCAGCAAAGTACAAGGTGTCAACATGGCCACGTCGGACCAATTGAAAGCTCTTTTGCAGAGCTATACCGAAGGCGATGAAAGCCAATTTTTCGCCGTGGCAATGCAAATCGCTGCTCATGAAGCAAGGATCGGCCATGGTGAGCTTGCCAAGCAATTGCGTAACATCATCGATGATGCCAAAACACGCCAAAAACGGGGACGATTCACGAAAGCACCAACCCCGATTTTCCAGCCCCAAGGTGAATTATCAGCCCTTGTCACTGCCTCTTTTCCGAAATTGCGACTACCTGATATGACGATAGATTCCGGAGTTTCTCTCCGGCTATTGAGAATTATTGAAGAACTGAGACAAATCACAAAACTGCGCTCACATGGTCTATCTCCCAGAAGAAAATTCCTTTTACTCGGACCACCCGGTACTGGAAAGACTATGACAGCATCCGCACTGGCTGGAGAATTGGGCCTGCCCTTACTCGTCGCCCGCATGGACGGTATTATAACTAAATATATGGGTGAAACTTCGGCAAAATTGCGTATGATTTTCGAGGCTCTGAAGCACAATCGGGGAGTATACCTGTTTGACGAGTTCGATTCTATCGGCACAACCAGAGCTTCTGGGAATGATGTTGGTGAGATGCGGCGAATATTGAACAGCTTTTTGCAGTTTATGGATGAGGATAATTCTGAAAGTCTTATTCTTTCAGCAACAAATCATCCCGGAATATTGGATCATGCCCTTTTTCGTCGTTTCGACGATGTAATTGAATATGCCTTACCTGACAAAGAGAGTGGAATTAGACTTCTACAAAATAGATTAGCATCCTACAAAAAAATAGAGGTTAATTGGGAGAAATTGGCTGATGCTGCATCGAATATCAGCCATGCCGACATAACTCGTGCCTGTGATGACGCTATTAAAGACATGATTATCCATGATCGAAACGGTATTACACAGAAAGACATCTTACAAATGATAACGGAACGTAAAATCCTTGACAAAAAACATTACAATCAAAATAAGCAAGGTTTAACCACGCCTAAATAAATGATGGACGATTCCCTGTATCAATACCCGCATATCCTCCTGCCCCCCACATCCACGACAGAACGATTCACAAGCCCAAAAAGCGGACCGAGACAAGGAATTAAAACCCCGTTAAGAGACAGGCAGACACATAGCAAAGCCCTACTTAGGCAGATTGACGAATTAAAGGAAGCAGTTGAACAGCTTGATAGGGAGAGATCGGCATGGGGCATTGATGCACAGGAAGGAATCTGCATAGAGTTCAAGAGCGAACCTGAGTTTGATCTGAAATTTGAGAGTTTGGATTATTCCCCATCTGGGATAGAGCTACTCGCAGTAAAAGAATTCGCGGCCCGTACATACGCAACCGTTTTTGTTCCAGAAGGCAAGATATCTTACTTTATCAAGAAAATTAATGGATATTCTAACCAAAGAAAAGCGAAGCTGGAACATGTCAAGAATCCGGGGCAAAGATACAAAACCGGAAGTCGTTGTTCGTTCCATGCTTTTTAGAATGGGATACAGATTTCGTATTCATGTCAAGGGGCTGCCCGGCTGCCCAGATATTGTTTTGCCTAAGTACAGGGCAGTGATTTTTGTTCATGGCTGCTTTTGGCATCGACACCCTGGTTGTAAGTATGCATATACACCTAAAAGCAGGCAAGCCTTTTGGACAAAAAAATTTCAAAAAACCGTTGAACGACATGAAATCGTTACCAGAGAGTTGGAAGACCAAGGATGGAAGACTCTGGTGGTATGGGAGTGTGAGATTGCCAACACAGGTAAACTTCACACAAAACTCATTGATTTCATGGTATAGTTTCATCCATATTGATTAAATAAGTATTACCCTGTATTATGGTTCACTCTTCTCAGGTAATAGAAAAGATGGAAGACGACGAGCTCTTTGCTTTAAGAGTTCAGGTAGACAAGGAGCTGGCAAACCGTGGTATTCCCTTTAATGTGGGCATGTTAGGTGAAAAGCTTTGCATCTCCTTCTTCAATTCAAAACCTGGATTGCCAAATCTGCTTCAGGCTCCAACTGGCGCAAAGAATGTTGATGCTTTATCCAGGGATGGAGATCGTTATTCTATCAAGACATTCAAAAAAAGCAAAGAAGACCGGTACAATTTATCCAGATGATAGAAACCCTGATAAGAAGCTATTCGAATATCTGGTAGCAGTCCATTTAAATCAGGATTATGAGTTAAGTGCCATATATAGGTATACATGGGACGAGTTTCTTAAGGTGAGAGCGTGGGATAGAAGAATGAATGCCTGGTATGTTCCCTTAAGCTCAAAAAAACTGAAACTGGCTGAAATGATATTTCAAGAAAAACAATGCATTCTCTGAGGTGTGAAAGAAATATGGGTTTACGTACACTGGATTTATTCCATGGAGCTGGTGGGAGCAGTATTGGCGCCCAAATGGCTGGTGCTGAAATTATCGCAGGCATTGATTGCTGGCAGGTTGCATCTGATTCCTACCACAGGAATTTCCCCGAAGTTCAGTTAGTAAACGAGGATATAAGGAAAATCTCTATAAAAAATTTCCATAAAACTATTGGAGACATCGATCTGATTGTTGCTTCCCCTGAATGTACCAGTCACAGCTGTGCTAAAGGAGGCCGTGACCGTTGTGAAGAAAGTAAACTGACAGCTTTTGAGGTAACCAGGTTTGCCAGAGAATTCAGACCAAAATGGATTATTATTGAGAACGTAATTCAGATGAAGTCCTGGAGTGGGCATTCAGAACTTCTGGAAAAACTTTGGAAATTAGGTTATTACGTCAGAGAACAAAAGCTGAATGCTAAGGACTTTGGGGTCCCACAATCACGAAAGAGACTTTTTCTTCTCTGTTCCCTTTCGGGGAAGGCAGATCAAATAATACCTCAAAATAAGAAAACTAAAACAGCGCGGTCAATTATCGATGTTAATGGTGGCCACCGCTTCACGCCGTTAAATTCTCCCAAAAGAGCAGTGGCAACTATTGAACGTGCTGAACGTGCATTTTCCAAACTCGGGGAAAATGAACCTTTTTTGATTGTTTATTATGGTACCGATGGAAGTGGTGGATGGCAGTCACTTGATCGACCTCTCAGGACTGTTACGACACTTGACCGCTTTGCTTATGTTAAATCTTCATCCAATGGCCACATGATGAGGATGCTGCAGCCCGAAGAGCTTAAGGCTGCCATGGGGTTCCCCAAAAATTACAGGCTGGAGGCACGCACACGGAGAGATAAAATAAAACTGATGGGTAATGCTGTTTGCCCACCAGTCATGAAGCAGCTTGTTAAAAGTTTGACTGAAACAAATTCGTATGATGAAACATAATTTATATGAACAATACAAAGCAGTCTTTTATTTTATCATCCGATATTTTGTGATTTGAAAGATATAACCATATAGCCACATGAAACGAATTATCAAAAAACATCGTTCGGATAACCTTCCATTTAAGCCCAGGGCGCGAATGCTCCTGCTTCTCGGTGATCAGCTTATTCGTGATCCAGGGATTGCTGTATTCGAACTGGTAAAAAATGCTTATGATGCTGATTCACCAGATGCCAGAGTAACGATGTCCCGGATAATAGACAAAGATAGAGGGAAAATAGTTATTGAAGATTCTGGAACAGGCATGGACTATGAAACGGTAACGAATGACTGGCTGGAACCAGGCACAGATTACAGGGCTTTGCAAAGGAAGGCAGGTGAACGGACTCAGAAATATGGCAGATTGCCTGTGGGCGAGAAAGGCGTTGGACGTTTTGCTGCTCATAAACTGGGTAACCACATCAGGCTTATTACCCGCAAAAAAAATCTTCCGGAAATAGTCGTTGAATTCAACTGGAAGGACTTTAAAAAGCACAAGTATCTTTCCGAAGCGCCAGTAAAGATTCAGGAGCAGTCACCACAGGTTTTTACGGGCCGGAGAACAGGAACGAGGATCGAAATAACCAGACTCAGGAATATATGGACCAAGGGAATGGTGCGGGATCTGTCCCGGGCTGTTACATCGATTTGCTCTCCTTTTGACAAAAGAGGTGAATTCAAAGCTGAGCTTATACTCACCGAAAACAGAGCCTGGCTCAAAGGTCTTTTGACTGTGGGCAGCGTATTGGAATACGCTCTCTTTCGAGCGGAGTGCGATATTTTTGGGAGGAGTCTTACCTATGAATACGAATTTACACCGCTTGCAGCCATGGATAAAGTTAAATCGCGGCAGGATAAAAAGACCATGGATCTTAAGCTTGATCCTGCCATTGATTTTGAATTGATGGAACGTGATATCGGCCCCGTTCATCTCGATCTGTACATCTTTGATCGTGATCCAAGGATTCTTGCGCTTGGCGTTACTGATAAAGAAGGGCTGAAAAAATTCCTCAATGAAGCTGGAGGAATACGAGTTTATCGGGATGGAATTCGTGTATACGATTACGGCGAGCCTGGTAATGACTGGTTAGACCTTGGCGGGCGTAGAGTAAATATACCTACAAAACGAATCAGCAACAATCTGGTCATAGGTGCCGTCTCTCTTCAAATCGAGAGCAGTCCGGGCCTGATAGAAAAGACAAATCGAGAAGGGTTTGTGGGCAATGAAACATTTCGTGCGTTTAAGGAAGCGGTGGAGTTTGCTGTAACCCAGGTTGTATGGGAAAGAAACCAGGACAAGACGCGCATCCGAAATGAATACAGCAGTAAAAAGCTCAAGGAACCTGTCCTTGCAGACCTGACAGAACTGCGCGACATAGTTGAAAAGAAGAATCTTACAAAAGATCTGGGAGCATATCTTGACAGAATTGAATCTGATTTTGTTGTCATCCGAGACCGGTTTCTGACCAGTGCAAGTGCTGGTCTGAGTCTTTCGGCTGTCATTCATGAGGTTGAAAAGGGAGTGGAGGTGCTTGTCAAGGCCGTCAAAGAGGAGAAGGCCAGTCCGCGTATTAAGAGGTTGGCAAAGCACCTTGCAGATTTAGTGGAAGGCTTTGCATATTTGATACGGAAATCCGGGACAGGCAGGGAAAAGGCAGTTTCCATGATTTCCAGGGCCATGTTCAATACCGAACTGAGACTGGATGTTCATAAGATCGGGGCGGAGGTTGACAAACGACAAGGAGACTTTGAAGTGAAGTGCAGCCGCAGGCTGATAATTTCAACGCTTATGAATCTGATAGACAATTCCATCTGGTGGCTGGCTAACAAGTGGGGCAAGCTTGAAAACAGAAAACGCATATATATTGGTATATCAAAAGAGTTTAAAGGCGGTCCGGCCATTGTTGTCGCGGATAACGGCCCTGGTTTCATGGATCCTCCAGAGTATTTAATTGAGCCATTCCTCAGTCGAAAACCGGATGGAATGGGGCTGGGACTTCACTTGGCTGATCAGGTTATGAAGGCACAGGGAGGAAAACTGGTATTCCCGGAACCTGGGGATATATCGCTTCCAAAGGGATTCAATGGCGCAGTGGTTGCACTTGTTTTCGGAGGTACGAATAAATGACAGGACTGAATGGGGCGAGGGTTATAGTCGTTGATGACGATGAAAATGATGCTCTGCCTATACTGAAAGCATTTGCAAAAAAGGGCATTCCTACCGCCTTCTTTGATGGCAGTCCCAGGGGACTGCCTCTAAAAAACGATCGCTTACGCGGTGTCCGGCTGGCGATTCTTGATATGGATCTGATCGGTGGTGGTGCCTCCGAAAAATCAAAAGCGGCCGCGCTTGTAAAACGTATTGAAAGAATCTTAAGTCCCAATAATGGGCCATATGCTGTGCTTGCCTGGACTAATCACCCTGAATTACTGGAATCTTTCGAGAATTATGTGTTTGCGATAAAAAATGTTCCAAAACCCATTTTTTCATTCATGCTCACAAAGGCCGAGTGCCGAAATAAAACAGGAAAACTCGGCAATCTGGCTGTAATTTCTAAAATGCTCGATGATAAACTGATGCGGACAAGTCCTCTAATGTTTTTGCAGGCATGGGAAGAGAAATGTTTTTCAGCAGCTACTCAAGTAACAAACACTCTTTCTGATCTTGCGTCCGGTGATGCTGCTGAACTTGATGAATGGCGCAGCCTCTGGAAGACTCAATTACTGGAGCTGATGCATGCCATGTCTGAAGAAGCGGTTGGAAGGAACCTTAATAAGAATATAGTTTTGAATGGTCTTTATAGTTCACTGAATCCACTTCACACCGACCGGTTGGAGAGTAATACTGCTGCATTGTCTGCGTCACTAGATTCAACGGAAATTATTGAAGCGCCGGCAGATCCCGGTATCGAACGGAAAGCCAGGATCAATTCGATGTTGCACCTGTCTTTTGAGAATTTGGGACATTTTACTGCCGGAAACATGTACAAATTCTCATCAAAAAGAAAGCCGAAATGGATGCCGAACATCCAGAAACTACTCGAAGATGTCATACAAGGCAAAAAGGGAACAAGACAGACATTGACAAAAATTGACGAAGTATCAAAAGCTTCTGTTCCCGTTCTTGTTGAAGTAAGTGCAGCCTGTGATCATGCTCAGAAGAACATACGTGTAGCCCGGTTTATCTTTGGCCTGATCATTCCAGCCGCTGAGAGAAAAAAGCTGAATTACAAGGCTGACTTTATATGGGAGTTTGGACCATTTTTTCTCGAAAAACTGATAGTTGATGCAGGACACTATTATTTTTACTTCAGTGCCCGTGATATAGTAACGCTTGACCTTAGAAAAGCACTAAAGATGAAAGCAGTAGCCAGGATACGTAGACAAGCTTTGTCTGACTTGCAGTTTTGGCTGGCCCACCATTCAGCAAGACCAGGAATGATGTTACTCAAAGACCGCTGATAGGCCCAAAAATCAGCATTATAATAGGCTAACGGTTGATTTGAATTCAAACCTTCCGCCAATAGTGTGTATAAAATTGCACAGCTATTCGATAGTTGGGAATCAAGACATTAACACATCTATCTCATCTCACGACTTAATGACATGTATCTAAATTTTGCATCCAACATGCTTAATACTGCGGAACCCTTTTCCCACGGGAAAGATGACTACATCGTACCGAGAAAGAAGTAAATCTGGAGACGCTTTATGAATAACAACATACGTTGGGGACTGGATAACCCGCATCCCTTTTCACAGATGAAGACAGAACTGATCTGGGAAGGGAAGTACGATGAGTATGGCAACCGGAGGACGGTGGATATTGCCGGGTGTGCCATGCCGCTCCAGAAGATCGAGACCATTGACGAGCCAGCCTCCCGTGCCTATGTGCAGGGCAACTTGTTCGACCCGGTCAAGGCCCATCGTGACGACTTCCGCAACCGGCTGGTCTGGGGTGACAACAAGTTGATCATGTCGAGCCTGCTCAAGGAGTTCAAGGGCAAGATCGATCTCATTTATATTGACCCGCCGTTTGATGTTGGGGCGGATTTTACGATGAAGCTCCCCATCGGAGAAGAAAAAGAAACAATTAAAAAAGATCAGTCGGCTTTGGAAATGGTTGCATACCGCGATATGTGGGGTATGGGTACCGATTCATATCTTCATATGATGTATGATCGGCTAACAATTATGAAGGAACTATTGAGTGAGGCGGGGATTATTTATGTCCATATAGATACTACCATCGGTCATTATTTAAAAATTCTCATGGATGAAGTTTTTCAAAAGGCAAGATTTCGCAATGAGATCGTATGGTTTTACACAAACAAGCTTGGCACAGGCGGTAACACATTTGATAGTCACCATGACAGCCTTTTAGTTTACACTTCAACTAATAAGTGGGTTCATAACCATATAATGCGGCCAGTCAAAGAGAAGAAGATGCAGCCGGTTACACAGAAAATTGCTGGGAAAAGAGTTTGGCTAAAAAACGAGGATGGCAGCTTGATGTACAAGATGAGTGCCTCAGATCGCAAAGTTGGTGATGTTTGGGAGGTGCCATATATAAATCCAGTTGCTTCAGAACGATTGGGCTATGCTACTCAAAAACCAGAAGCTCTGCTTGAGCGCATAATATTAGCCTCTTCCAACGAAGGTGATCTTATAGCCGACTTCTTCTGCGGATCCGGAACCACCGGCGCGGTCGCCGAGAAGTTGGGCCGCCGCTGGATTATGTGCGATCTTGGCAGGTTCGCGATTCACACCGGCCGGAAGCGACTTATCGAAATACAACGAACCCTTCACAATGAAAATAAGCAATACCGTTCCTTTGACGTGTACAACCTGGGTCGGTATGAGCGCCAATGGTGGCAGAAGGAACGGCTCAAAGGAGCTGATGAAGAGCACCGCCGGGTGGTCATGGAGTTCTATCGGGCAGGGCCTCTGCCGAATGCTACAGGGCTATTGCACGGGCGCAAGGGGCAGGCCCTTGTGCATGTGGATGGCATTGACAGTATCTTTACACGAGACGAGGTGCGGGCCGTGGTCAAGGCCGCACGGGAGGCCGGGGCCAAAGAGGTCCACTGCCTTGCGTGGGAATTTGAGATGGACCTTCGGCTCGTCTGCCTTGAGCTGGAGGCGGCGGCGGGCGTCAAAATCAAGTTAATACCCATTCCCCGGGAGATCATGGAAAAGAACAGGACGAATCCGCCGCCGTTTCTTGAGGTGGCAGTTTTAGAGGCTGAACCGGTGTATAGAAAGGAAGGCGCGAAGCGTATTGTTGACATAAAGCTCACAAAGTTCCTGCCAAGTCTTGCAGAGGTGCCGAGCAAGGAACTGGAAGCCTTGAAGGAAAGAGCTATCAAGAGCGGATTTGACTTCATTGACTTCTGGTCCATTGACTTTGACTGGCACGATGGTAAGCCCTTTGAACATCACTGGCAGGATTACCGCACGCGAAAGGACCGGTCTCTCAAGACGGTCAGTGACTTTGGGTATGATAAGTATCCGGCAAGCGGCAAGTATACTGCCTGCGTCAAGGTCATCGACGTCTTTGGCTGTGACACCAGCATCACGGTAGAGATCTCTATTTAGAACCGGCATGCCAAGGGACGCTGTTCGGTAAAAGCAAAGCGCTGAAAAGATCGCGGAAATACTTGGGGTGGAATATTAAAGGCGATAATTAGCAATAAAATCAATAAAAAAACAATAAGAAATCGGGCGTCAAAAATAATAAAGCAAATATTACCAATAAATTGTCCTTTTGTTAATTCCTGGCTGTTCACAGGGAAAAGCAAAAAGAATTAATAATAAGGGAGTTACGCTATGAGCAGCCCCATCATCAATCCCGCGGCCCTTGAACCCCTGTTTGCGCCAAACGAGGAACCAAATTTTCACAGGGTTCGGGCTGAGAAGCCGGGCGAACCCGCAAAAGTAGTGAAGGGGAGAAGGCCGTCATCCATCACTGTAGCAAACAACCTCCGTTCCTTTGTGAAGGCATGGCGAGAGAGTGAATATGCGGGCGCTTCCGATACTACACGCGAGCTTCTTTTTCACTGGTTCGAGCGCGACCACGTGATTGAAACGCCTACTGAAGAACGCATTCCGTTCAGCTACTACTTCTGCCAGCGGGAGGCCATTGAGTCCCTGATCTATCTATGGGAGGTCCGGGGACTGAGAAGCCTTTCCAATGTCATATCGGAATTTGGAGGGGACGACCGCGAAACAGCCGCCCTTGGAGTCAACCCGGAGGAAGACCGTTGGGCCAGGTATGCATTCAAATTGGCCACAGGCACGGGGAAGACGAAAGTTATGAGCCTGGCCATCGTGTGGAGCTACTTTCATGCCCTTCGTGAAAGCGACTCCCCAATGGCAAAGCACTTTGCAGTCATTGCTCCCAACCTGACTGTCTTTGAGCGCCTCAAGGAAGATTTCAGAAACGGCTTTATTTTCGACAAAGATCCTCTTATCCCTGTGGCATGGCGAGGTGACTGGAACCTTTCCGTGGTTTTACAGGGCGAGGCGGCAGGCGCGGCCACGGGCGGGACCCTGTATCTTACAAACATTCACCGGCTCTATGACACCAGCAAGCACAGGACAAAAAAGGAGGCCGAGACATATGAATGGATGGGACCTCCCGTGTCAAAAGCAACAGCCCTCGATACGGGCAAGGAGCTGCGGAAACGGATCACTGCCCATGACCGGGTTATGGTGCTCAATGACGAGGCCCATCACCTCTGGGACCCCGGATCTGCATGGAACGAGGCGATAAGCTTCCTGCATCAAGAAATCCTAAATAAAACCGGGGGTGGTCTCTGCGCTCAATTAGACTTTTCGGCCACCCCAAAGGACAACCACGGAAATATCTTCCAGCATGTAATTTGCGACTCGCCATTAGGGGAAGCGGTTGATGGCGGCATCGTTAAGATTCCCATCATCGGCCGCGGCGAAGGATTAAGCGAGCGGCCGAGTAAAGACGCATCCGAGCGATTTGAGCAACACCTGATGATGGGCTATCAACGGTGGCTCAAATCCAGGGAAGAATGGGATAAGAGCGGGAAAAAGCCGCTGCTTTTTGTCATGACCGAAGACACTGAGGCCGCTGACCAGATTACAAGGCGACTGGATCAGGACTCTCTGTTTGCCGAACTGAACGGGAGAACCATCAACCTCCATACAAACCTCAAGGGAAAGATCAAATGGATCGGAGGTAAAAAGAAGGGCTATCCGGTCTTTTTAGAAAGCGAGAAGGAGATCAGCGAAGACGACCTCTCTGCACTGCGCGATCTGTCCCGAGATCTTGACTCCGGCAAAAGCCCATATCAGTGCATCGTGTCGGTCCTCATGCTCCGCGAGGGCTGGGACGTGCGCAACGTCACTACCATTGTGCCCCTTCGTCCCTATACCTCTAAAGCCAACATCCTCCCGGAGCAGACTCTTGGCCGGGGTCTGCGGCGAATGACCCCCACCGGAGGGGCTGCGGAACTCGTGACGGTAGTGGAGCACGGCGCCTTTGTAAGCCTCTACCAGCAGGAACTCAGTCAAGAAGGTCTTCCTATTGAGGTCGTTGATGTCGACAAGGTGCCAAAGAGCACGGTCACCATCTTCCCGGACCAAGAGAACAAAGACATAAAAAGGCTTGATGTCCACCTGCCTTCGGTCTCTCCGGGCTTCACTCGCATACCGAAACTGGACAATTTGACCATAGAAGCTGTCCAAAAGGAATTTTCCAAATATGCTCCCCTGTCCCTTGGAAGCATGCGGTCAGAGGAGATCCAGTATGAGGGACGGCACCTCTTTACCAATGAGATTGTAGAGAAAATGAATATCCGGTTGCCGCTCCTGGAGAGCGGAATCGGTGCAGTCTCCTATTATCGGGAAGAACTTGAACACATTACGGGGCTGCGTGGCACTCACAGGATTCTGGCGCCTCTTCTTGAGACATTCATAACAGAGATACTCTTTGAGGAAAGGGTTACCCTTTTCGATTCACGGCTTTTGGGCCGCCTTGCGGATGGAGATGTGAGAGAACATATCCGGGCTGCTTTTGTACCACTGATCCTTGCCCGGACGACAATAACAAAGGAACGTAAACCACGGGAGCAAGGCATTTTCGTATCGACATGGAAGCCCTTTCAAGTGAGCCATTCGGAGAATCATCCGGCCATTCCTGCAAAACGCACCCTCTTCAACCTGGTGCCCTGCAACCGGGAGTTTGAGGTGGCCATGGGCCAGTTTCTGGACCATGCCCCGGATGTCAAGGCATTTTGCAAGAACGCAGGTCCCGAGGCCCTTCGCATTGATTACCTTTCCCAAAAGGGCAGGTTGGCCCTGTACACACCGGATTTTATGGTCCGCATGAACCAAAAGGAATATGTCTTGATCGAGACGAAGGGCCGGGAAGACCGGGATGTTCCACTCAAGGCACAGGCAGCGGTAGCGTGGTGCGAAGCGGCATCTCAGGATGGGGAAAAATGGTCCTATCTTTATGTCCCTCAGGCCGTGTTCGAAGATATTAGTGACAATAAGTTAAGGACCCTTCTGCGAATGTGCAGTCCTTCCTTGAAACAATTGTTGAATGAAACAATAAGTCCGCAGTTGAGCTTGCCTTTTGGAGAACCGGAGCCGGAAGGGGCTACCCAGATTTCGGTATTCCTTTCCATGAGTAGTTTCACGAAACTCCCTTCACGTTATCAAAAGGCCTTAGAACAGGCGGTAGCTTTATTTCATTTTTTGAGAAATAAGGATGGTGTTTCCTTCGCCCCCGTTTTTACATCGCTTCTGGGACCGATGGATGAAGCGGCCAGGGGTATGATTTTGCGTGAGCTTAAAGATAGTGTCCCGCCGAGCCGTTCGGAACAGTATGCCTTTTTCCATCCTGATCTGAATGAGCTGCCCACGGGCGAAGCAAATTTCCATAAGCGACAGGCCACGAATTTGGAACGGACTTTAGTCGGCCAGAACGGACTGATGCCCATAGGTCTTCTGCGCTGGTGCCTGGATTATGCACATACCACGAGGCGGAAAACAGGAGGGGTCTTTGAAGTGGTCCGCACCCGGTTCGCTGATTTATCCAAAACTGAGCTGCTTTCCTTGACAGATGCCATCTACGGGTTCAGGAATGAGTATGTAGCCCATCAGGATCGGGAACTCAGTGATTCTGAATTTGCCAAACAGGCGCTCATCCAATGGTCAAAAGGGCTTCATCGAATATGGAGTTGTCGTTGAGTCCATATTCTCGGTAGGTGGGAAGCACTGGGAAGCATTAAAAAAAGGGCTGCGAAACTGGTGAGGAAAAGGCCAAACATGCGGCAGCCAAAAGATGGGTATCTGCGGTGAATAACTGGGGGGATATTGGCCGGTGGTGTTTTCACGTATGCAGGGACCCGCAGTTGCTTGGTAAGGAACTGGAGCATATTTAATCTCGAATATTCGGCGTCAGGAGAGGCGTAATGTCTGCTTGTGACTCATGTTAGTATGAAATCGGAGACATCTGCGAAATTCCTATATTTTCAGGGAGCGACTGGAATTTGCAATTGAAGGCAAGGCAAAAACCGAGGATTCAGCTACAGGCCAAATATCCTTTACTGCTTAAATCGGTGAGGAACTCAAATCAAACGACCCACTTATCCTGGAATAATCCCAATTGAATACCAGCTTTTCCGAAGACATAAATGATACAAAAACAATTTTTCTCTGGAATAACCTCTCTGTTATTTATCATATGATATATAATACTTTCAAAACTCTTTATTAACAGGAGGAGGTGATTGGTTGACCTGTCCCAATTAAGTTCGGCACTTTTTCTAAAGGAATTTAAACAGTTAGTTCAAGAAGGGGGGATGTATGTCGTGAACCGAATTGACCACCAGAAGTCCTTAGCTGATTTAGGATTGACAGAGGAGGCTTGCAAGATCGAGATACTCGGACTCTCAGTGACAGATTATTGCAAGGGACCTCAGCCAGATAAAGATAGGCCGGGTGAGATTTGGGTGTTTGGGAAAGATATGGTAGGGGGGAGATGAAAACCATGAAGCACATTTGCCCAAATTGTGAAAAAACAACCGATGTTCAACATATCAAAACTGACGAGGAGATTACTGTTAAGGGTGAGAGGATAAACGTTCCCGTTGAATACTTTAAGTGCATGGAATGTGGTGATGAATTTGATGACCCTAAATCAAAACATGATCCTTTGGCGCTTGCGTACAAGGAATATCGTCACCGTCATGCAACTGGCTCTTTTTGAAAAGAAAATATATCATAGAAATGTTAAGAATGAAAACACGGGCGGTAGTTCTCAAATAATGACATAATGAAATGAAAAGGCTTTTTTTGTTTAGGTCATTGGGATTTTGGTTATTCGAATTTGTTTCGAATTTCGACCTGCCAGCCCATGTCTCTTTGTTCAGGATGTTTCAGCTGTATTAGAGTGTGAAACAGAAATAAACATTCAACGTTACGCATAAAGGGCAATGGCAGGCGGGTATTCGGATTTAACATTGTGATTTTCGTGATATTTTCCAGATAAAAAATTTTTTGTGGGCAAAAAAACACCAATCGCATTGCTAAGGGACTAATATGGTACCCCCTAAAGACAACACAAAATCAGAGGGAACGCGATTTAGGCTCGTAAAATTTTTTGCCTATGCGAGCTTTTTTGTCCTTATTATAGTCAGTTTCCCCTTCTCAATGGTCATTTCCCAACAGGCCAAGGATATTCTGATGAAGAGCTATGAGAACTATGCCTTACTTCTGGGCGAGAATTTAAACCACCAAGTTTTTCAAAATTTTGTGACACCTGTCATCAGACGATATGGGCAAATCAAACTGAGGGAAAAAGAGCAATCCGAGTGGATGGATCGGATCGTAAGGAACACGATCCACAGTTTCAATATAGACCTGGTCAACATCTATGAAACCGATGAAGCCGTGATCGCATACAGCACTGATCCCAGACTGATAGGCAAGAAAGTAGAAGGGACTTCAGGGTATAAAAGGGCAGTCAAAGGTAATCATTCCTCAGGGCTAATATCCGGGGCAGATTATCTTTGGGGGCTTGGTATAGAATGGATAGGGGGTGAAAAGAAACTCAGGACATATATTCCCTTCAGAGATGTGGACCCCTACACGGGTGACAAGGGATATGTTGGAGGTGTTTTTGAGTTGATCCAGGATTTGACCAAGGAATATGAGTCACTGGTCAAATTTCAGTATTTTATATTCGGACTTTCTATCCTCATCATGGGCCTAATATTCGTGGCGCTTCTCCTGATCGTCCACAATGCCGAAGGGATCATAGAGGAGAGGGCAAAAGAGCAAAGGGAGCTTGAGTCTCAATTAAACCACGCTGAGCGCCTGGCCGCCCTGGGTCAAATGGTTGCCGGTGTTTCCCATGAAATCAGGAATCCCCTGGGGATCATTCGAAGCACAGCAGAACTACTGGGCGGAATGCCTGATTCTACTGACGTACAAAAAAAACTTTCGAGCGTTATCACAGAGGAATCAAGCAGATTAAACAATATTGTCACAGAATTCCTGGATTTTGCCCGTCCCCAGGAACCCAATTTCCAGGAATGCTACCTTGAAGAAATTATCAACAAAAATCTCCAGTTCCTCAGCCCCGAACTTGATAAGGAAAACATTTCTGTATATGATAATTTAGACGGCCGGTCTTTAAAACTCAGGGCTGACCCACAACTCCTTTACAGGGCTTTCCTCAATATTTTTATGAATGGTATTCAAGCCATGGAAAATGGCGGTAGCATGACCGTGGATGTGGCCGAGAAAAAAGACCATTATGTGGTAAGTATTGAGGATAATGGCTGCGGGATTAGGCAGGAAAACCTAAGCAAGATCTTTGATCCCTTTTTTAGCACCAAGGATAACGGAACCGGACTTGGGATTTCCATTGTCAGAAATATTATCGAAGGACATAAGGGTTCTGTATGGATCGACAGTGAGGTAGGAGACCCGCCGGGGCGACATGGTGCTGGAACAAAGGTCTTCATCAAATTGCCAAAAGGATAGATGATGCTAAGGCCGGAACCTGGAATACGGATTTTGGCTATATAGGAGCCATGAAATATGGACACCATCCTGATTGTGGACGATGAAAAAAACTATCTGTTAGTTCTTGAGGCCTTATTAGGGCCGGAAGGGTATGAAATCATTACAGCCGGCAATGCTCATGACGCCCTGCGTTCAGTCCGGGAAGCAGACCTCGATCTGGTCATTACTGATGTGAAAATGCCGGGCATGAACGGGATAGAGCTTCTTGAAGAAAGCAAGAAAATTAAGCCCGAGCTTCCGGTTATTATTATGACCGCCTATGGGAGCATAGAAATGGCTGTGGAGGCCATGAAAAAGAATGCCTACGATTACATTACCAAGCCCTTCCAAAATGAACAGCTAAAGCTGACTGTTAAAAAGGCCCTTGATAACTACCGTCTTATCAAGCAAAACAAATTGCTGAGCCAGGCCCTTTCAGATCGCTTCCGATATGGGAATATGGTGGGAAAAAGCAAACCCATACTCAAGATCTATGATATCATTGAAAAGGTGGCTCAATCCAAGGCATCCGTGCTTATCACAGGACCTTCAGGCACGGGAAAGGAACTCATTGCCAAGGCTATTCACTATGGAGGATCACGAAGGGACCGCCCCTTTGTCTCTATCAATTGTGGTGCTTTGACAGAAACACTTCTTGAGAGCGAGCTCTTTGGGCATGAGAGAGGCGCCTTTACCGGGGCCGTAGCCCTGAAAAAGGGTCGATTTGAACTTGCAGACAGTGGGACACTCTTCCTGGACGAGGTAGGTAATATGCCTCCTCCCCTCCAGGTCAAGCTCCTTAGAGTGCTCCAGGAAATGGAATTTGAGAGGGTTGGGGGAACCAGGACTATCAAAGTGGATGTTCGTGTCCTCTCTGCCTCAAACAGGGATATTAAAGATGATGTTGCCGAGGGCATATTTCGGGAGGACCTTTTCTATCGGCTCAATGTGATTCAAATCGAAGTTCCCCCTTTGCGTGAAAGGGTTGACGATATTCCTCTGCTTGTGAAGCATTTCATTGAAAAACATGTAAGTGATGAAGACAAAGGCAAGATTGAATTAAGCCCCGAAGTGTGGAAAGCCTTTTATGCCTACTCATGGCCTGGCAACGTGAGAGAATTGGAAAATGTTATTGAACGAGCCGTAGTCCTTAGTTCAGGAGGTGTTGTCACCGTTGAGGAATTACCTGAAGAGTTGATTGGGGCAGAAGCCGAATTAGACGTGGATAGGTTTATTCCTCCCGATGTGCCCCTGCCGACAGCACTGGAGCGAATTGAGGAAAAGCTCATAAGAAGGGCCCTGAATCAGTGTAATAATGTTCAGGCCCATGCAGCCGAAATGTTAGGAATCACAAAAAGCTTGATACAGCACAAAATGAAAAAGTACAACATAGCGGTATAGCGGTAAAAAATTTTGTATCCCTATTTTATCAATAAATTAAATATGATATCTGACGTGGCTCCTAACTTGGCATTTTTTGGTACAAAAATTTGTACTTTTCATGCCCAGAAATTAAAACTGAAATAGCAAAGCCCAAAAAAATACCTCAACAAAACAAACAGTTACATACTAACTGCGCGCAAGATCCATTTTGGCAAACAACTTGCAATAAAAAGCGGGAAAGTAATAACTCTTTCCTCCTAAGAGCACCAGCCGCCTATTTGAGCGGCTGGTTTTTTTTGGCCCTAATAACCTAAGCGCTTAAGTGCCCGTGTATCCCTGGTCCAGTTCTTTTCCACTCTCACTATTAGATCCAAATATGTCCGCACTCCGAACATTTTCTCTAACTCCAGCCTCGCTGAGCGACCGATTGCCTTGATCATTCGCCCCCTTTTTCCAATGAGTACCGCCTTCTGGGATTCTCTTTCCACATGAATACGGGCCGCAATGGAAAGAAGATTTTTCGCGGGTATCTCTTCCATTTTGTCCACTGAGACCGCTGATGAATAGGGCAGCTCCTTACTTGTGTGATAATATATTTTTTCCCGAATGATTTCAGATACCAGGGCAACCTCTGACTGATCTGTTTTCATATCCAGGGGGAAAAACTGAGGGCCCGGCATCAACCTCTCTTTTAGCATGTCAAGAAGCCTGTCCAGGCCATCCCCCTTTATGGCAGAAACAGGAATAATGCCTTCAAAATCATATGCTTGCCGGTAATGGTCAATAACTGGCAACAGGTGCTCTTTTGCCATCATATCGATTTTATTAATGACCAGGATACAAGGTTTTCTCATTTTTTTAAGGTTTTCCACGATGGATGAAATTCTGGGGTCATTGGGATGGCAGATTTCGATCATTAACAGTACCATGTCCACTTCACGACAGGCTGCACGCGCGGATGCCACCATGCTTTCGTGAAGGGCTGACCTGGTGTTGTGGATGCCCGGGGTATCCATAAATATAATTTGAAACCCCTCTCCGTGGTAAATGCCGAGGATGCGATTTCGTGTTGTTTGCGGCTTGGGGGACACGATGGCCAATTTCGTTCTTAGAATATGGTTTAACAGGGTGGACTTGCCCACGTTGGGCGGGCCTATGATACCTATGAAACCAGATAAAAAAGTCATATTTTTTCAATCCTTACCTGTCCGGGAAGAATCGAATCATCTGGCTCGACGCTGATGACTCCTGCACCCGTCTTTCTCTTTATCAATTGGAGACCCTGATTTTTGTACCCTCTGATTAGGGAAATCTCACTTTTGGGCGCGCTGATTTTGATCTGCGAAACCACGCCCCAACCGGGCAGGTCTTTCTGCATATTCTGGTGATGTATATGTGACCGTACAAGAAACCCGAAAGCAGTATGCCAGGGCCCGCTCACAATCTGTCCCTCTTCCAACAAGGTGGGAGAACTCATCAGCCCGATCCTGATGACAGGGATCCCCCGGTTTTCAAGTCGAACGCAGCCTTCCGCGCAAATTTCAACGGCCTCCTCAAGTCTCAAGGGTTCATATCTCCCCTTCTGGAACAAGTAAGCCATTTCTGTCCCACGGATAACGATTGCTGGATATAACCGGACCATATTCGGCCTCAATTTAATTACTTTTGTGATCGTTGATCTAAACCTTTCCTTGGAATCTCCAGGCAGGCCTGGCATAAGCTGGATCCCCACTCTAAACCCATACCGCTTCAGCACCTGAACCGCTTTAACTGTATCCTCAGCGGTGTGCCCCCGGTTTGAAAGCATCAATACATGCTCATCCATAGATTGTGCGCCCAACTCCACGGTTAAGACTCCATAGCCTTTCATTACCTCCAAACGGTTTTCATCAAGGGCGTCCGGCCGTGTAGAAATCCTGATAGACTGGAAAAAACCCTGTTTTACGTAATAGGCCGCTGCCTCAAGCAGTTCGTTCATTAGATCCAACGGAAGTCGGGTAAAAGTGCCTCCATAAAAGGCCACTTCCGGTTTTCTCCGCAGATCGAAGTCCTTTGAATGGATAGCCTGATCAAGAATCCTCTCCACATGAGTTCTATTGATCGCTTCGCCGGGTTGTGAGGTTATTTTCTCCTGCTCGCAAAAGATACACCGATGAGGGCATCCCTGGTTGGGGATAAATATAGGTACAATTAAAGGTTTTAACTTTCTTTCAGGCACAAAAAAGCCTCCCTGGCCACTTTTTGTTCGGCCTCTTTTTTGCTCTTTCCCTCTGCTTGTCCTAATATTTTTCCGTTGAGGGTCAATACTATGGTAAAGGTTTTGTCATGGGCCGGGCCACTTTCACTTACCAGGCGGTATTCAGGAAGTGTTTTACAATTTTCTTGCGTGTATTCCTGGAGTATGCTCTTGAAATCATGGACCATTTCCTGGGTCTCTACTCTGTCCAATAAAGGTGCAAACAATCTGGTAATGATCTCCATGGTCTTATTGAATCCTGCATCAAGATAAACGGCACCCAAAAGTGCTTCAACTGCATCTGCCAGTATAGAAGGTTTTTCCCTGCCACTGCTTTGTTCTTCACCTTTACCAAGGAGAAGATATTTCCCCAATTTCAACGTCAAAGCAACACGGTAAAGCCCTAACTCGTCAACCACGAGGGCCCTGTACTTTGACAGAGTCCCTTCTTCGGCATCTTGAAATCGCTCCATGAGCAAATGACTGATAGCCAGGTCCAGGACCGCATCTCCCAAGAACTCTAATCGCTCATTATCTTCCACATCTGCATCGTCCTGTTCATTTACATAGGAAGCATGACGAAGCGCTTGGAAGACCAATTCAGGCCTCTTGAAGGTGTACCCCACTCTTTTACTCAGCTCATCAAATACAAATGTTTCCGATGTAGTACCCATTGTCCATCCGCCTATTATCTTATTCTATTAAAGTACCTATTCATTTTCAAGTTGAGAAGCAAGCATTATTCAATTCAATTTCATAATTTGTTTGACTTATTTTCAGTAGCTTATTAGAAATTTAAAATATAAGCGATTAAGAACCTGTTGCTATGAAAAAAAAGTTGTTTTAGAGGCGAGGGCTTTCACAATCATGTGGGTAATGAGGGAAAAAAGGCGGTCTGATCATGCAGCGCAATAAGAAGCCCAAGAAGAAGAAAACTGAACATCCATCCCTGCTGAAGTCAGAGGAAACCCTTGTCACTTCCCTCCTTGAAGATTTCAAAAACGCCGACCCCGCAGGGATTGTGGCCAGGATTCCCCACTCGCACCTTGCCGGAATCTTTTTAGAGCGTTTGCCCCTCGATAATGAGTTTCCTGTCCCGTTGCTGTTAGCGCTCGATGAGGCTTTCAAGGATAAAAAGGTCCATAAGCTGGCTAAACGAATCCTCTTCAGGCTCAAGCAAAAAGGGGTTCCCATTGATGAGAGTTTCCCCCAAAGTGCGAGCCATGATACGATCTTGACACGAACTCAAAAGGAGGAGACTGTTGCCTATATTGGACCTATTGCAGGCACAATTGGTTCCAGGGCAGTCCTTATCGTATTGCGAAGTGCTGTAAAGGGCTATCAAGCTGGAATAGGCCTTGTTTCGGAAACAGAGGGAATTCTTCAGTTTCTCTATGGTCCCTTCAGTAAAAAACGACTAAAGGAAATCAAAGGCTCCCTTTCACAAGAGGCCGGACCACTTGTGGAAACATCTTTGTCCCATGCTGCCACTATTCTCGAGATTGCATACCGGCGTCATATGGAACTGCATTCTGCTGCTCCCTCCCAATATCCTGAGTTTAGACCACGGTTATTGGAAAACGTTACCATACTCGATCTACCGATTATCTATGACTTTGTGTCGGAGATCCCTGGTGATGGCAAATTGACGGATAGTCAACTTAGGAAATTGTTCGCCCACAATTTAATGGAATCATGGCTTATTGACTTTGAAGACCTAAAGCCTTTTATGGAAGATATCCTGAAGGTGGAGGGCAGCCCAATCGTTCTTTCGGACGCACAAAAGGCCGATCAGGTCAGGCATATAAAAGAAAAAAGTATAGAGGCACTATTTACGGGACCCAGGAGAGCCCTACTGAAGCATAATTTAGAGGAAATGGCCTACTTTTTTTTCAAATTGGACCAGGATGAATATTCCAGGATGGCCCTGACTGCGGCCCGAAACCTGGACGAAGAAGACACCATCTTAAGGAAAAACATGGTAATTGAATTTCTGCTGGAGCGAAGTATGCAGTATTACATGGACTTGGCGGGGGAAGAGGATGTGGAAGATGAGATCTTGGTACCTGATGATTCCCCCCGTATTATATTGCCCTAAATGAGGATTTTCGAAAGCTCTCCAGAGGAGTGAATTCCTTACTTTCAAATTCGATCTTTATATAGGAGGTTGCCATGCCCATTACTATTTCCGTGAAGACACATACAAGAATTGTTATGGTAGATATTACCCCGTCGGTTCAGAACGAAATTTCAAAGGCAGGCGTAACAGATGGTATTTGTGTGGTCTATGTCCCCCATACTACGGCGGGTATGACAATCAACGAGGGTGCTGATCCTGCTGTCTGCCAGGATATCATGAAAAAGCTCACTGATCTGGTGCCCCCTAATGCCGGTTATCGACACATGGAAGGAAATTCCGACAGCCATATCAAGACATCAATGATTGGCAGCTCTGTCACCGTGATCGTTGAAGATGGTCGCCTGGTCCTTGGCACCTGGCAGAAGATCTTTTTCTGTGAGTTCGATGGCCCGAGATCGCGAAAGGTCTATGTCACTGTCTAACGGGTAAGGTAGAAGCACACCCAAATTTCTGCTGTAGATCCACCTTTTTGGGGTTTATCCACAAATTGACTATTTTCGATTGACGATTGACGATTAAAGGGAGTTTAGTTTTTTTGGCTCATGTTTTTCAATAGTCAATCGTCAATAGACAATCAAACAAGCCTAACAGACTTTGGGTCCAGGCCGGCCTCCACAAGCCAATCCTGAACTGCCTGATAGAGAAGCCTATAATAGTTTTCCGTGCCTCCCAATCCCCGCCTGCCGAAAAAGTAATTGATTTCAAGAATAAAGGGTTCAGGGTCTTTTAAAGAGAAGGGAAACACGAAATCAACGGCTGCCAGGTTGATCCCGGTTTTTTCGGTCAAGGCGTGGGCCTGCTCCTTTCCTTTTTTCTGAAGATCCGGCCTCCATTCACTGTCAATAATTGCATCCCGGCTTATGGTGGTGATGACTTGTCCCGGTTTATTGGGGCGCTTCCAGTAGGCAATGACCCGTTTTCCAATAATCACTGCCCTGAGAACATTCCCGCCCGAAGGCACAAATTCCTGGGTAACAAACCCTGACATACCGGACCTTTCCCTGAGGATCAGATAATCCAACGCCTCTGACAGGGAGGACCTGTCTTCTACAAAGTATACACCATCTGCCTCATGGCTTTTGTCGTCTTTGATTAAAAAGGGCAGGTTATGGGGGAAAAGCTCAGGGTCTGGATAGGTTTTCTTGAATTTATCGACCGTTGGCCAGCGCAAGGTCACAGGGTGTGAGAACCCGAAGTTTTTGAACAAAAGGCTCTGCCCCATCTTTCCCGGGTACTTGAAACGCATTTCATAATTTGGAAATATAAATGCACAGGAATCAGTACAGGCCTTATACAGATCCTCCCGGCACCCCTGAGGGAGAATAATGGCATCTGCACCCCGGATCAATTCGAGATCAGGGGAATCAAGACGGCGAGCCCCAAGAATCACTTGAACATTTGCATCAAAACATGGATGAAAAGAAAGGATCATGAACGGTTTGACTTTGCCCCTTTCAGGAGTTATATTTTTTTATATATGTTACATTAGATATAAGGAGCAAAACAATGCCAATTTTTGAATTTAGATGTCTTGAGTGCGGTGACATATTTGAAAAATTGTTTATGAATTCAAATGATGAAGTGGACATGGCATGTCCCAAGTGCAAATCCCAGTCACTTGAGCGGGTGGTCAGCAGGACCAACTATGCCATGGGTGTGGGCCTGGGAGGAAATCAGCCAAAAATGACGACTAAACATTGCGGCCCTTCGAATCAATGTACGACCCTTGAGCTGCCAGGGCATACCAAATGACTGATAAAAAAACCCCTACGGACCTTCAACATGAACTTGATGATGATGATAAGGCGTTCATCACCGAGATTTTCTTTGAAGAAGTAATCGCAAAACTCAAAAGGATGGATGCGCGAATCGGAACGCTTAATTGTGATTTTGCAGGAGATCAGTATAAAAACTGGAATATCTACTTCAAATCAAAAGGTCCGGGTTTTGAAATTGTCGACTTTGAATATGATGAGGATTCATATGGTTTCAGCCTTGACCAGTGAAAGGCATCTCCACAGTGCAATAACCCCCCCTCGAGACATATCTATGATTGAAACAAAATTCCTGGGAAGAGATATTATTAAAAAACCCACATGTCCGTTCTGTGGAATGCTTGTCGAAAAGCCGAAGGAGCTAAGCACCCGAATGCCGGGAGAAATGCCGGTTGGGGCATGTTCGTGCGGCGCCGTGTATGCGTGCGATGAAACCGGGCACAACCTGGGCTCAGCCATGATCGAGGCGCTGGTCTTCGGGTGTGACATGGATTCTGACCTGGCCTGGGGGCTTTTGCCAGACGACGATTATGTGGAAGAAATAGTTGAGCATTACGACTATGTAAATCATTTTATTGTAGCCGGTGGGGTTTTCGAATGCCGTAGAATTTCAGGCGCTCTTTACTTCATACGATTGCATGACGACGTTCAAGAAGTCACGTCCGAGGGTGTGCAAAAAAGACTGGATAAGGCCACCTCTCCTGCTCCCAAACCTTTATTTAGCCATACCGGAAAAAAGTCTTTGTCCAAGAAAGAAATTGAGGGCCTTGTAAAAGACTTCAGGGTTGACTCTGTCGTCAGCGTAGCAGGGGAAGATAAAAGAATAATAAAAAACCTGCAGCGCTTGCTCTATTCCGGAGACGATCTGTTTCGCAGGAGGGCCGCAGAGATCCTGGGGCACGCATCGGCAGTTATTGCTGAGAGTAACCCCGGGTCCATTTCCAGACTCCTCCAGACGTTGTTTTACGGTATTACGGATACGGCGGCGTCAAGCTGGGGTGCTCTTGAAGCGATCGGGGAGATCATCGGCAATAAAACCGAACTCTTTGCCGGCTACATCCCTCAGCTTTATCAATTTCTGGCTAATGAATCACTGCGTGCCCAGGTGCTCCAGACCATTGGGAGGATCGCAAAGTCAAGACCGGATCTGATACGCAAGGTCACTTTTCACTTTATCCCTTACCTGGGTGATTCTGATCCTAAGGCCCGTGGGTATGCTGCATGGCTCATGGGGAACCTCGGAGAATCTGAAGCACGAGAAGAACTGGAGAAGCTCAGGGGAGATACTCATGAGATCCATATCTATGAAAATGGAGAAATGGAGAAAAAGACAGTGGGTCAGGTCGCATCTGAGGCCTTGAAAAAAATAAGTGAACTAAAATGATCGTAACTCAGGTTCAAAGTTCCATGGTTCACGGTTCAAGGTTAACTGATAAAAACTGCACGGTTTTGAGATATTGAGGGGTGGCACATTGAGCGTAGCTGCTGCCGTTCATAGGTTCATCAGCAATGTCAAGCAATATGGAAAATGCGACCTCGCCGCAGGCTAAATCCCGCTTTCAGCGGGAAACTGTGAACCTGACGACCTGAGTTACATTTTTTTCTCTTTTCTTCCAACATCTTTTCACTGAGAACGGTAGATATTACACCCTAATCGAGTCAAGCCTCGATAAGGAGTTATCCGTTGTCCGTTTTGGGTTGAGCGATGGAGAGCTGCCGAATTATGTCTCACTCATGGTGAGGTTATTGACATCGGGTTTTTCGGCCATTCTGTCTACTGAATCCTGTATTCTTACAATTGAGCTTTTTCGCTCAATTGGGGTTACACTAACTCTGCGGGGGGCGTTTTAATGACCCTTGAAACTGATAGTAAAAGCGATGCCCTTTCAGGGTCTCTCCTTCCAGCCTCCTTTAGTAATTCACCGGAAAGCACATAGAGCTCCTGATATGCCCTATCCAGATCAAATATGGGATAGGTTTTGCCACTTTTAAACCCGGCCTTTCCGCACACCCGGGCCTTTCCCTGGATTGCTGTGGGGATTCCATAGACCTGGCATGTAATGGGCCTGTGGAAATAAAGGGTACAGACTTGATGATCGTCTAAGAGGGGGCACCTGATTCTCTCTCTTGCCAGGGATTCTGTTCCCATCTCAGGGGCCTTGCCGTTTGTTTGCAGCCTTTTCTCAAATTTCTTGAGCTCCTTGTCAGCCTTATTGCCCCGTAAAAGGGCTGCCCGCCTTTCTTTTCTGCCAAGTTTGTCAAAATGGCGCTTAAGGTAAACAGCTTCAATCAGGAAAAGGCCAAACAGGGCGTGGCAGCAATCGGAGCAGCGAGGCTTACACTTGATACACTCCGGAAATTCTTTCTTCATTTTTTGAAAGGCCTGGTCGGCTTTGGCCACTAAGAGTTCATAACGCTGTAATAGGTGGGTAATACTCATTGAACTTAGTGCTCTGCGGTAAAAAAGATGGGAATTCCTATACGATCAACCTGCTCGGTGGGGTGCCAGTCTTTCCACAAATTCCGGATGGACATTAAATCCAAGGGAGATGGCTTTGTCCACATGCTCGATGGCTTTTTTATAATCTTCATTGTTGTAATATGCAGACGCAAGATTATTGTGTCCTAATGCAAAATCCGGCGCCATCTTTACCAATTTTTTCCCTGCCTCGATGGCTTCCTTTACATCGTCTTTCTGTAGATAGGCGTTCACCAGATTACTCCACGCCTGCACAATATCCGGGTTCAGCTCGATTGCCTTTTTAAGGGCACCAATTGCTTCCTCTGCCTTAAGCATCTGCAAATAGGCAAAGCCCAGGTTTGCATAGCCTCTTGCATACCTCGGCTCTATCTCAACTGCACGCTGGTTGGCCGCAACTACTCTTTCCAGGTCACCTTTTTTGAAATAGATGTAACCCAGATTTACATGGCCCTCAAACATCCGGCCGCTGTTGGCAATGGCGTCGTTGAAGGCGTCAATTGCCTCATCCAGTTTACCCTTTTGCATAAGGGCAACTCCAAGGTTATAACTTGAATTGGCACATTCCGAGTTTTCTGACAAAATCTTTCTTTGTTCGGCAATAAACTCTTCGGAACCCTGGGGCATTTTCTCCGGTGTCTTCATAGCATTCCTCGAACAGGATTAAGATAAAAAGAGGTCGCAATCCGCATGGGAGAGCGACCTCTTGTGCCATCTTACCAAGACGTTATACTTCTACAAACGTTTGAGGGTCTAATGATCCTCTGTTTGCCCTTTCCCTTTCAGGCCGTACATTGTAGTACTGCCTGTAGAAAAATAAATCAATTTCTCTTCATTGATCAGTGACGTTGCCGCCTTTTTGACCATCCTGGCTTTGACGTCAGGAATCACCTTCCTCACGGCCTTTTCCATGTCATTGAAATAGAATTTGGTCTTTTTACTTGTTTCAGCAAATTCCAAGATGGCATTCCTGATATCTTCCATTGTGGTACTCCTTCTTTAATGTGGGTTGGCGCCTAATCAATACCACCCACTGCTCTTGAAACCTCCCATGCCGCATCAGTAAATTTGAATTGGGTAGAGGTCCTGTAAGTGTCATATTGCAGGCGGTAATCATCTATCAGGTGATCAGAAAAGGGCAAGTCACATTTCTCGAAAAACTTCTCCCAGCCGATCCTCTCGGCCCAATCACCGACTCGCTCGTATTTGTTGGCATCTGCCGCATAGGCCTCGATGATTTTCCTGACGTCTCTGCACACTTCAGGATATCTGGGAAAGTTATTGGGAACAGCGGGAACAACCACCTTAGAAAATTTAGGCGGTGAAATCCGGTTGGAGACCTTGCCTCCCGCCATAATAGTCACACAATCACCTTCCTTGTCTGTGAGTGGAACGGCCATACACATGGTATAACAGTTGCCGCAGAACATGCATCGTTCATCTTTGATCTTTACACTCTTTTTGCCACTTTCTGTCTTAGTGGGTGAAATGGCCGCTGTTGGGCAGGCGGCAATAACCAGAGGGATTTCACACACATTAGCGAGAACCTCATGGTCTACGAGGGGCGGTTTTCTGTGATAGCCCAGAAGAGCGATATCAGAGCAATGGACAGCCCCGCACATGTTCAGGCAGCAGGCCATGGATACCCTCACCTGTGCAGGAAGGGTCATTCCCTGAAAATATTCAAAAAGATCATCCATGACAGCCTTGACCATGGAGGAAGCATCCGTGGCCGGTGTATGGCAGTGTATGTAGCCCTGGGTGTGAACAATATTGGTGACCCCGGCGCCTGTCCCCCCAATGGGAAATTTATAGCTGCCGGAGACATGTTTGCGGCCCGCCAGGTCCTTTTTAAGTGCCTCCATCTTACCCTGGCTGTCTACCAGGAATTCTATGTTGTTACGAGTGGTGAATCTTACAAAGCCGTCACAATGTTTATCTGCAATATCACATATCTCCCGCACATGCTCAGCAGTCATAAACCGGGATCCACCGCATCTGAGGGTAAATACTTTATCTCCGGTTTCCGATACATGCACCAGAATACCAGGTTCCAGGATTTCATGATATTTCCATTTGCCATAATTATTCTGGATAATGGGTGGGAAATACTGCCAGAAGTGCCTTGGACCGAGGTCCGTAAGCCTGTTTTCCATTGGTTTGTCCGGATTAAATAGTCCCAATCTTTCTTGAGATAATGCCATGTTATTTCCTCCTATTCCGTATCTATCTTGCGTGTCTGGTTCGATACTCGTCTATATCTCTCTTAAATCCCCCGGGCACATCTTCCTCTTTCCAGAAGATGTAAGGATTGCTCCGCGGTTCCTTCACCATTTGTGGCATGGCCGGAATGTTCAGGACCTCAAGGAGCTTTTTTATGCCCTGCCGCTGGATGAGTTCTCCCAGGCGCTCTCGGTTTTTGCCCTCTTCCATCCACCAATCCCATATCGGTTCTATAACGTTCTCTTTAATGCTGTCATAAGGGGGAACGCACTTCATGAAGGGAATGGTCAACACCCCCATCTGCGCTCCCTCGAGAATAGGAGCCTTTGCCCCTAAAAGGATGCTAACGCCGGTATCCGTTCCTGGCCTCAAGGCCTGGGGCATGACATTAATGCAGTGCATGCAGCGTGTGCATTCCTTATTGTCAATCATTAGCTTTCCGTCTTCCATCCACATACACTTGGTAGGGCAAAGATCAATCACTTCCTTTTGGATATCAAATTTACCCCAGTCTTTGCCTGCATGGGCACCGCCGTTGGGTGCAATGTCTCCAGCGATATATGTTTGGACCGCATCCTGATCAATTCGAATATCATCTCTCCAGGTCCCGATAAAGGACATATCAGAACGCGCAATGGAGGCCACACAGCAGTTGGGACACCCGTCAAATTTGAATTTGAATTTGTAAGGAAATGCAGGACGATGGAGTTCGTCCTGGTAGTAATGGGTCATTTCGTAGCACAGATCCTG
>Ga0180009_10001480_pt1 | contig 28760 bp, 16 predicted proteins | sample OS_PC_MetaG_FD_123537 | JGI IMG/M metagenome (GOLD analysis project Ga0180009, IMG submission 123537) | Groundwater microbial communities from the Aspo Hard Rock Laboratory (HRL) deep subsurface site, Sweden - OS_PC_MetaG | ecosystem: Environmental > Aquatic > Deep subsurface > Groundwater... | reverse complement strand
GTACCCGCTGGCTTCAACGCCACCGCAGCCATAGCCCGAGCAGGCACAAAATTAGCCGATGGTGCCCTCAGATTGAGTCGCCTCAGCAACTCATTTTGCAATCAACCCCGGTGCGGAATTGGGGAATTGGTGGAATTGGGGGGGGGAATTGGGGTGCGGAATTGGGCGTCCGCAGACGGGCTGCGGTCGTTGTGGCTCTGCTGCTCTCGCAGCACTGCGCCGAGCTCCTGCTCCGAGAGCACTCCGCGCTCCACGAAGTACGCGCCGATGGGCCGCTGGGTTTGCTGCTGGTGGGACACGATCCAGTCCCGCATCTGCGGGCTGAGCAGCCCCAACCGCACGGCCGTGCGCCCGATGCGCTCGCCCATGCGGCGCGCGTCTAGCACCGTGCCCAGATCGATGTGATCCAGGAACCCCAGATCCACGGCGAGGGAGCCAAAGGGGGGCCGCTGGGAGCGCTGCCAATCCAGGGCTTCGCTGAGGGCCTCCCGGGAGATCCGTCCGGTGTGATACAGGAATCGGCCCAAGCGCAGGGGCTTGGCCGGGACCGGCCCGATCCAGTGCGCCCCGGACATGGACACGCCCGGCGAGCCCCACCGGGCGTCCTCCGCGGCCGCTCTGACGGGCTCGCTCCAACGAGTGGGCGGTGCAGCGGGTCCCGCGTCGCGGCCGCCGTCACCCGCGGGCGCACCCACCGCACCCGACCGCTGCTCGGCATGGTCCAAAAGGGTTGTGTAGGCCGCTTGGAGCCGCTGGAACTTCCGTGTCAGGGACTCCTCGTCCTCGCCCACGGACCGCGCCAGATCCGGGTGACAGCGCCGGGCGGCCCGCAGGAAAGCCTTTCGGATCTCCTCGGGCTCAGGCGCCTCGCCCCCCCCGCCCTCCTCGGCCGATGCGGTTCCGAAAAGCAGGTCCTGGGCGGCGCGGATCGCGGCGTGTTCAGCAGGGTCCAAAAGCCAATACTCCTTCGACGGATCCGCACATGTTACCTCGCCCCCGATCAGGGGCAAGTTTTTCTCGTCAAACAGCAAAAACTCTTTTTAACTCCACAAGTTGTCTGGATCAGAGGCATCCAGCCCCCTCCTGGCATGAGAGGGACCCCAAAAGCTATTCAGGCTGCGATAGCGCTCGGCCCGCCAGGGTTCGCGTGCTGTCGCGTGCTGTTTGACCGCCCCCTGGGTGTGGTTCATACTCCGCCCATGACGCGCGACTCAGAGACCACCTGCACCTGGCTCGGCACCGCCGGATGGCTCATCCGGCACGGAACCACCACGATCGTGTCCGATGCGTACCTGTCGCGCCCCCCGGGGGTCACTCCCTTTCCCATGAGCGAGGAGACGCTGGCCGAGGCCGACGCGGTGCTTTGCACCCATGGGCACTTTGATCACGCCTTCGACATCGAGCGGGTGGCGCGACTCTCAGGTGCGCCCGTGTGGGCCCCGGGGGTAGTGTGTGAACGGCTCCGGAAAAACGGCATCGACGCGAGCCGCCTCCACCCCAACGAGACGGCCGGCGTCAGCCGGGTGGGGGACATCGGCTTGGAGGTGCTGGCGTCAGAGCACATTCAATACAACCTGCCGTTGATGAGCACGACGATCAAGGCGGCGGTGCTGGGCGGCACTTTCTGGGACCTGATCGACCTCGGCCTGGGCTGGCCCATGGGCTCGAACTCGGACTACCTGCTGTATGCAGGGCCCCACACCATCTACCTGTCGGGCAGTCTCGGGCAGTCGCCCGCGCGGCTGCGGGAGCACCGGCCGGACGTGGCGCTGCTGCCTTACAACGGTCGCTCAGACATGGACCGCGTCTCGGCCATGGCCGCAGAGAATCTCCGCCCGCGGGTCATGGTGTTCCACCACTGGGACGATTTTTACCCCCATTTCGCGCCCCCCCAGGACCCGAACATCGCCCTGCCGGAACTGCGCCGCCGCTTTGGCCGCATGCGGTTCCACGTGGCCCAGCTCGCCGAGCCCATCGCCTTGGACCCGCTCCTGGGCTCCTAGCCCTGAGTCCATCGCCAACGCCCGGTCCACGCCCTACCGATAGTTCTCAGTTGCCGTATGGCTCCCTGTTGGCCTATGCTCTGTCTCAAAACCTCGAAAGGGTGAGACTATGATCCGCAGAGCGTTGTACCGGGTGGGCGGCCTGTTGGGGCTACTCGTGGCCTTCGGATTGCTGTTGGACGGGGAGGCGCGGGCCGAGTTGGCTCCCCCCGATTCTCTTCTCTGGGACCTTTCCGACTCGCAGTATTGGCCCAATGATCCGGGCTACAGCTCGGTGTGGGAGCACTTCAGCTTCCTGCCCCCCGAGACCGTGGATCGCGTCACCGCCTACAGCCCCTACGAGGTGGCCCTGGGCTCGGGCGTGCACGCGGACCGCGCCTGGCAAAAGACCATCGGCGACCGCCGGGTCATCATCGCCGTGATTGACTCGGGGATCCGCTGGCGCGAGCGCGAGCTGGTGAACAAGTACTACCTCAACGAGGGCGAGCTGCCCCCTCCGGACGCGGGGTGCGCCGGCGACGGCACCACCTTCGACGTCAACGGCGACGGTTTTTTCAACGTGCAGGACTACACCACCAACGTCGGGCCTGAGCAACCCGTCGATGTCTGCGACACGGTGCTGCTGAATCATCCCGGCGGCTGGGACATCAACGGGAACGGATTTCTGGACCCCCAGGACCTCATCGCCATCCACTCCGACGGCGTCGATGACGACCTGAACGGCTACATCGACGACATCTCCGGCTGGGACATCTACCAGATGGACAACGACCCCCACGACGACACGGACTACGGCCACGGCACGGGCGAAGCCAAAGATTCCGGCGGAGAGGGTAACAATGGCATCGGCGACCTGGGGGTGTGCCCGGAGTGCACGATCCTGATGGTGCGCTCAGGCGAGTCCTACATGACGGACGTCAACGACTTCGCCATGTCCGTCACCTTCGCCGTCGACAGCGGCGCCTCGGTGGTCCAGTCCGCCCAGGGCGCCATCAACAACTCCAAGTTCAGCCAGGACGCCATCGACTACGCCTGGTCGAACGACGTCACGTTGGTGGTCAGTGCCGCCGACGAGGACAGCTTCCACCAGAATTACCCCGGAAGCGTCAACCACACGGTGTATGTGCACTCCATCCAACACGACTCGTCGAGCTGGCGGGACGCCAAGACCTTCCTGAACTACTGCAACTGCACGAACTACGGTGCCCAGCTGCTACTGTCCACGCCCGGCGCGAGCTGCTCCTCCGAGGCCGTGGGACGCACCTCGGGCATCGTGGGACTCATCTACTCCATGGCCCTGCGCGAGAACGTGGACTTCCCCGACGGCGTGCCCAAGGGCACCGACCACCAGGGCGCCAGGCGGCTGCGGGCGGACGAGGTCCGGCAGCTGCTGCTCACGACGGTGGATGACATCCACGACCCGGCCACCCACGGCGACCCCGAGCGTTACCCCACCCGCGAGGGCTGGGAGATGCGCTTCGGATACGGCCGGACCAACGTGGGCCGAGCCGTGCGGGAGGTGGAGGCAGGGCGCATCCCGCCGGTGGTGGACATCATCACGCCCACCTGGTTCCATGTGCTCGTGCCCGAGCAGACGCCGAACGTGGAGATCATGGGCGAGATCTCCTTCCGGAATACGATCTACGACTCGGTGGACTGGGTGCTCGAGTGGGCCCCTGGCATCGAGCCCGACGACGGAGACTTTACCACCATCGCCTCGGACAACGGCGTCACCGCCAACCAGAGCGGCCTGCTCGGCACCTGGGACATCGATGGGCTCGTGGTGAACAACCCCGATCAGCCCGAACCAGACGTGCGCGTAAACCGCCACATGGTGACCCTGCGCCTCCGGGCGACCACCAACTCCACCAACAGCGACCTCGACGGGGTCAGGGGCGAGCTGCGCAAGGCGGTACAGGTCATCAGTGACCCCGACCTGCTGCCCGGCTTCCCCATTTTCATCGGCGCTTCCGGCGAATCGCCGCCCAAGACCGCCGATATAGACAACGACGGCGTGCGGGAGATCATCTACGCTGACGCCGACGGCTACGTTCACGTGCTCAAGGGCGACGGCACCTACGTGCCCGGGTGGCCCCGGCCGGTGAACCTCTACCCGGCCCTGGATCCCACCAATCCCGACAACCACCTGGACTCGGCAGCCTTCGCGTCGGGCGACATGGACACGGAGGTCTACTCATCCATCGCCATCGCCGCACCCGCGGTGGCCGACCTCGACGGAGACGGCGAACTGGAGATCGTCGTGGTCAATCACGACGGCTTTGTTTATGTGTTCGAATCGTCAGGCAACATCAAGACGGGCTTCCCCGTGCAGCTCGACCGCAGCCTGACCACGGACATTAACGAGTACCACAACGTGGACAGCGGCATCATCGGCTCACCCGCGGTGGAGGACATGGACGGCGACGGCGACTACGAGATCATCGTCGGTGGCATGGACGGCTATGTCTACGTGTGGCACCACGACGGCACCCTCGACTCCGGCTTCCCGGTGAAGCTCATGCTCCCGGGGGACGAAGACTTCGGCCGCACGATCAGCGCGCCCTCGGTGGGCGACATCGACAACGACGGAACCATGGACATCGTGCTGGGCTCCAACCAGACCCGCAACGAGCAGGGCAGCCTCTGGGCCGTGCACGGGGATGGCAACAACAACCCCGACGGGCCTTTCCTCGACGGCTGGCCCATTTATGTGCTGTCCCTCAACCTGCTGCCCGTGGTGGGCACCGGCCTGGCCGCGGCGCCCGCCCTGGCGGACGTGAACGGAAACGGACGGCTGGAGATCGCCATTGCCGGCGTGGCCGGCCCCACGAAGATCTTCGACTCCGACGGCTTTTTGTACCGCGCCATGGAGAGCGGCACCCCTGCCGAGCCCCTCCTGTCCTACGGGCCGGCGTCGAACTCGGTGGACATGCCCATGCAGGTCTTTTTCTCCAACCCGATCTTCGCGGACTTCAACAACGACGGTCGCGTCAACGTGATGCAGGGCGGCGGCGGCCTGCTGCTGGCCGCCGCCATGGCGGCCGGCGGCACCCGGGCGACCTTTGACCACCTGCTCGGGGCGTGGGACGTGCGCAGCGGCCGGTTCCTGTACGCCTTCCCGCAGCGCATGGATGACTACCAGTTCTTCATGAGCCCGGCGGTGGCCGACATTGACAACGACGGGCTGCCCGAGGCTATCAACGGGTCGGCGGGCTACTATGTGCATGCCTTCAACCGTCATGGTGTGGAGCCCGCCGGGTGGCCCAAGTTTACCGGCGGCTGGGTGGCGGCCGCGCCCTGCGTGGGGGACGTGACCGGAGACGGGAACCTGGAGGTGATCACCGGCACCCGCAGCGGCTGGCTCTTCGCCTGGCGCACGACCGGCTCGGTGGACGGGCGCATCGAATGGGAGGGCTACAAGCACGACAACCGGAACACCGGCAACTACCACACCCCCCTGGAGCAGGGCACCCGCGAAGTGCCGAACAACCCCGACATCGACGGCGACGGCATACCCAACACCGAGGACGGCGACATCGACGGTGACGGTATCCTGAATCAGGACGACGACGACGTGGACGGCGACGGCGTGCCCAACGACTATGACTTCGACATCGACGGCGACGGCATCGGGAACGAAGACGACGACACTCCGTACGGTCCCATAGGCACCGAGCCCAAGCCCAAGAAGGGCTGCGGCTGTGCCACTGGTTCGGCCCCCGACGCCGGGCTGCCCCTGGTGCTGTTGCTCGGCCTGCTCGGCTTCGCGATCCGTCGGCGCCGCCGATAGAAAGTCCCCCTCATGACCATCATGCCTTACGAGCTGATTCAACAGCTGCCCCACGAGATCGATCCCGCGGCGGTGGTGGCTCATGTGTACGTGGGACACGCCCCGGGGGGCGGCTTCGGCGAGACCCACTTGTTGAGCCACGGCGGTCGCCTGCACGTCTTTGGCCGCGGCTCCATGCTCGGTAAGTTCGAGCCGGTGAACCTCGTGGCGGGCGCCTCACCCCGCCTGGAGCGCGGCTCCTTCAACTCCACCCTGCACGTGCCCACCGCCGACGGCGAGACGCGCATCGTGCTGTCCATGTTCGAGGTGGACCAGGCCACGTCGCTGGTGGGTGAAATCCACCCCGAGGCTATTCCCCCAGAGCCCGCTGATCCCTACGCCTCGCACGCGCCCGACCTCCGGGAGGCGCCAAGCGCGCCGCGCATGCAGCACCCACCCAAACCCCCCCCGCCCAAATCCAAGCCGGCGCGACAAGCCCAAGCCCGACCCCAGCCTCCCTCCGCCCCTCCGGTGCGGCAGCCGCAACCGTCGCCGGCGCCCCCGCAGCACAAAAGCGGCCAGGGACATGCACCGGACCCCAAGGCCGAAATCGCCCGCTACGAAAAGCTGCTCGAACAGCGCCCCGACGACGTGGTGGCCAGCCTCTCCCTGGAGGAGATCTATCGTGACCAGGGGGACTACCAGAACCTGGCGCGCATCCTCCTGGCGCGGGTGGAGCACCTGGACTCCTCCCTGGAGCAGGTGGAGGCCCTGCAGGAAGTGGCCGACATCTACGCCGTGACGGGCGAGCCCCAAAACGCCCTGGAGTGCTTGCAAACGGCCTACCTGCTCGACTACACGAATCCCAAGACCGTGCAGCAGCTTGAGCAGCTGGTCGATGAGCACAACCTGTGGAACAAGCTGCTCACCGGGCTCAACGCTGAGGTGCAGCACCTCGACGAGATCGCCGCCCGAGCCGGCATCCTCGTGCAGATGAGCCGGTGGTATCGCAAGATCTACAGCCGACCCGACTACGCCGACGCCTGCCTCATGCACGCCAAGCGCCTCGACCCCCAGCACCCCGAGGTGCTGGCCGCCCTGAACGAACCGCACTGATCGCTCAGCGGCGACGCCGCCGGCGAATCCACAACACCCCGAGCACGAACAGGAGCCAGAACACCCCGGAGCCCACCGGGGTGGCGCTCAGACAACCGCAGCCGCTGTCTTTGCCCGTGGGACCGCCCTCGAGGGTGCAGGTGTCGCTGCAGCTGTCTCCGGCAATGGTGTTGCCGTCGTCGCAGTCCTCCACCCCCGACGAAACCGCAACTCCCCGTTGGTTCCCCTGGGGGCGACGTGGTAGGCATGGTCATTCACCGACGGCGACCCCGCGAATGAGCCGTCCAGGAGCGCAAGATGAGCCCGAGAGAAACCCGGTTCGAACCCCGCTGTCTCGCCCTGATACTCGGCGTGACCCTGGCAACCGTGGCCTGCGGGGACGACGCCGGCGACCCCTGCACCGATCCCTGTGACGAGTTGGACGCGATCCGCTGCTACGGCCAGGTCATTCAGCGTTGCGCGAGCGCCCCCGACGGCTGTCAGATCTGGAGCGAAGAGCTGGACTGCTCCGCCCAGGGACTGCTCTGCCTGTCCCCGGCCACCGGGCCCCAGTGCGGCACGCTCTGCACAGACCCGTGCTCGGCGGGAATGTCGCGCTGTTCCCAGGATATGTGGCAGACCTGTGAAGCCGACTCCTGGGGTTGCCTGGACTGGGAAGATTTCCAGAGCTGCGACGCCTCGTCCCTGGTGTGTGACGATACCAGCGGCGACGCGAGCTGCTTCGCGCTGTAGCCTAACCACTCAACAACCTCCCAGAACCCGGTCTGAACCCACCCCTCAGTCGAGTCTGGCGCGAGGCTCGCCGCCGGCGGGGAGTTGTCCCAAGCGCGGGACCAGGCGGGAGGGGAGTCGCCCTCGGATGTAGGCAAGGCGACGACTCACCCACCGCTCGTTCCGCCACAGCCCGTGCTGGCCGTAGAACCGCTGCAGGGCCTCGTACCGCACCCGTACATCAAATCCGATGGCGATCTGTAGCTTGCGCAGGCACACCGGACAGAGCCGCAGGGGCGAGTGATCGCTCTGGGAAAGGGTGTGCGAGCCGTTCATGTTGCACTGGTAATAGACGCAGTGACGGAGCCCGAAAATGTGGCCGGTTTCGTGGGTCAGCACGTTGAGACTCCGCCAGCGCAGCCCCCGTCGGCGCCGCAGGGCCCGTGACTGTCCCAACGGGTATGGGGCGAGACGGGCGTAGCTGAACACGCCCACGCGGTGGCGAAGGGACGCCAGGCCGAGCACGTGGTCCCACCCGTCGGCAGGAAACAGGTCCGTGGGGGTTACCGCCACGGCCGCAAAGCTGTCTGGTCGCAAACTACGTCTCAGAACCCGCAAGACGTCCCGGGCATGCATCTGTCGCCGCTCAGTCCGTGGGTGCACCCGCGCGCCGATGGCCGGATCCAGCCGATCCGGCCCCGGTCGCACGACCACCGGGAGCTGAAAAAAGACCGCGGTGTATTGACGCAACACCTCGAGGTCCGGACCGCCCGACCGCCCGCCGGGGCCCATGGGCCGCAGCACCAGGGTGCGACGCTCCGGCGTAGGGCGTGGGGCGCCGGACAGCAGAAACTGGGCCACCGTTTGCCCCGGCTCCGTATCGTCGCCCAGCCATTGGCCTTGCCCGGGCACTCCCAGCCGTTTGAAATGCCGGGTCTCGGTGAACGCTCGTCGCTGGTCGCCGGGCAACCCAGACAGATCCCCCACCGCCAGTCTGGGAGACAACCGGGCGCGGAGCCCGGCGTAGTTGTCACCCTGCGAACAGGTCCGTTGGGTGATGGCGCCGAAAAGCAGCACCGCGGCCCCACCGTAGACTAAGAGTGCAGCGTGGTTGCGGGTCACCCTCTAGCCTAGCAGAATCGCGCGCAGAGGCATCTGGTCAATGACAGACCCGAAAGATTCAGGGCCACAGCCCGCGAGCGCGGGCGGGGATTCAGTGCACGGGCGGGGGCGGAGGCGGGGGCGCCTGGGCCTCCACCTCGTCAAAGGCCACCAGGGCCAGGCCGAGCTGCAGCAGGTAGGCCAGCACCGAGGTGTGAGCGGTCTCCGAGGCCCCCGCGAGCTGCCCGGGCGCGATGCAGCCGTCGATGTGGTTGGCCAGGCAGGCCACCACTTCGTCGGTATCCTCGAGGCCCTGGTCGACCACCAACCGTTGCACGAAGGACTCGGGCTGCTCCACACGCAGCACCACCGTGCGGCGCAGCGTGGTGTTGAGGGGGAACCAGGAGACCGTGTCAGGCGCCTTGGGCACGGTGTACAAAAACGCCGCGGGCTGGCGATTGAAGTGGGTCAAATCCAGGGTGTGGGGCCCCTCGTCGAGCACCGCCGTCACCCGGTCGCCCGCCACAACCACGATGCGGCAGCCACCCACCACCATGACGGTCTGGCCCAGGAGCACGCCCTCCTTCTGCACGATGCGGCCCAGGAGGCCGCCCCGGTGCGCGGCCGAGATGATGCCAGCGCTTCTGGTTTTACTGAGATCAGGGTGCTTCATGTGGTTCGTGATCCTAGCCCGGGTACGAAATCCAGAATGCGCGCGGTTGCCAGCCCAGTCAAGGTACAAGCGGGGCGTCGAGCCCAGGAAGAGGTTGGTCAGGGAAAGAGGTGGCCCAGGGAACGCATGAGGCCGTCGCACAGGACGTAAAGGCGGGCGCACGTCTCGAGATCCAGCTCAGCGCCTTCGACGGCTTTGTCGCCCGGGCACACATTGATGAGGCGCCGGGTGGACTGCACCACGTTGGCACGAAGCTGGGGTGACCGGTATCGGATCTCGCCGCCGGCGATGGACAGGCGATGCTCCTCCCCCCCCACCTTGGCGTACATCTTCAGGCCGTTTTCGAGCCGCTCCACGAACACGGCCCGGTCTGACTCCGTGTCGTAACTGGCGCGGTCGAGGTGCAACCGCGGCTTGTCCCGGTAGGGCGCCCCGGCGCTCGGGCAGAAGGTCTCACAGTTGCCGCACTCGTTGCAGAAATTGGCCACGTTGACGATCTGCCAGCGTTGGGACACGCGGAATTGCCGCACCCCGCTAATTTTCGCCTCCTTCCCCTCGATCTTCACAGACGCCAGGCGGGTCTCAAAGGGCATGCGCTCATAGGCCTGGTTGGCGCGGTTGGGACATACGGTGACGCACAAGCTACACATCTCGTTGCACTTCAGGCAACGCTCCGCCTCCCGGCGTGCCTCCTCGTCCCCGAGCACCGGAGTGACCGGCAGGAAGTTGCGGCGCTCACCCACGGGGAGCTCCGCCTGGGGCTCCCGGAACTCCCTCATCGAACGCCGCCTCAGGAGGTCCACGGCGTTGGCCGACTTGGGCACCGCGTTGCGGATCGGCTCAACCCACCGGCCGTGGGCCCGGAGAATCGCCTCGGCCACCCGCCGGCCGGCCGCCACGGCCTTGATCACCGTGGCTGGCCCTGTGACCACATCCCCCGCTGCATACACCTCCGGCATGGACGTCGCCCCGGTCTCGGGGTCGGCCACGATGGTGCCCCACTTGCTCTGCTCGATCTCCGCACCGTCGAGGAAACCCAGTTCCGCCGTCTGGCTCACGCAGACGATCAGCGCCGAGCAGGCCAGCCGGTGCTCCGAGCCGTCCACGGGCACCGGACGCGGTCGACCACTGCGATCCGGCTCCGACAGCTTCATGCGCAGGCACTGCAACTCGGCCACCCGCCCGTCGCCACCGGGCAACACCCGCACGGGTGTCACCAGCTCCTGCACGGCGACGCCCTCGGCCAGCAGCGCTTCGATCTCCTCGGGGTCGGCGGGCATCTCGGCGCGGGTGCGGCGGTACAGTAAGATCACCTCCGCGTCGGGCGCCGCGCGCCAGGCCGTGCGCGCCGCGTCCATGGCGGCATTGCCTCCGCCCACGATGACCACGTGCGCGCCCAGATCCACCGGGCGACCGGCCCGCACATCACCCAGGAAGCTCAGGCCGTCGGTGACGCCCTCGAGCCGCTCCCCTTCGATGCCCATGAGCCGCCCCGTCTGAGCGCCCACGGCGAGCACCAGGCTGCGGTGCTCGGCCACCAGGGATTCGAAGGTCACCTCCCCTCCCACCGCCCGGCCGTACCGTAAATCCACGCCCACCGCCGACACTCCCTCCACGTCCCGGGCGATCTCATCGTCGGCCAGCCGGAAGGACGGGATCACCGCCGACACCATTCCCGCGGCGCCCTCCTTGGCTTCGTACACCGTGACCTCATAGCCGTGCCGTCGCAGCTCGAGGGCAGCGGTCAGCCCCGCCGGTCCCGCCCCGACTACGCCCACGGAGTCCCCGTTGGGATTGAGGCGCGGCGTGGGCCGCCCTTCACCACCGTGCACCGTGGCAAAACGTTTGATCTCGCGGATGGCCAGGGGATCGTCGTAGTGGTTGCGCACACAGCGCGACACACACGGGTGGTCGCACACGGCGCCCGTGACGTGGGGCAAAGAGTTGGTGCGCCGGATCACCTCGAGGGCCTCGGGACAGCGCTCCTGGGCTACCAGGTGCAGGTAGTCGGGCACTTCCTGATGCGCCGGGCAGACCTCCTGGCAGGGCGCGCTGATACAGTCGAACCAGTCCAGGGGTCGCTTACCTTTTGTCTGTAGCGGCCGCGCGGGCGCATGGTATCGCGTCTGGGTCACTACCTCCCGGGCGTATCGCGCCCCATTTACAACCCGGAAGGCCCGGTTCACCGCCTCCTCGGCGCCCCTGTGGATCGAAGGCTCCACACCGACCTCGGGATCCGCTCCGACAAAGGGCGACTGGCTGTCCGCCTGATCCGAGATCTCGCCCAACAGCTCACGCGCCTGAGCCAGGGAAAGGGGCTCGCCGTCGAGCTCGGTTTGGCGCACGATGGCTGCCACAAGGGTCGCGACCTCAGTGTCGGCCGTCATGGCGGTTCGGACCACCAGCGCCTCCAAGCTCCGGGCTCCGAGCCCCTGCATGCGGTCCGCCAAGCGCTCCAGGTACTGCGGCAACCGTGTATACCCGCCGGGCTTGAGCAGGTCCGTGCAGACGGTCACCGGCGCCAGACCGCAGGCGAGGATGGCGTCGATGTTAAAGGCATCGGCGCCGCCGGACAGGGAGATCTCGATGTTTCCGCCCAGCTCCTGGCGGAGCTGATCCGCCAGGCTGATGGTGAGCGGGTGCAACGCCCGCCCGGACATGTACATCATCTTCTCGCCCGCGGGAAACACCGGACGGTGGTTCTTCACCTCCAAGGTATTGGTGAGCTTGAGGCCGAAGTCCACCCCCTTGGCCGCCGCCACCTCCCGGAGCCGACCGATCATGGCCACGGCATCGGGGTACTTCAGGTCGTGCGCGAACGCCTCGTCGGGCACGTCGATGTCGGTGAAGCCGCAGGTGTCGTGGAGGGTCCCGCGCAGTCGCTCGGGGCCCAGCAGGGTCGGGTTTAGCTTAACGTTGGTGTGCAGGCCCCGCTCCCCGATGAGGTACTTCGCGATGCGCTCGATCTCGTCGGGAGGGCAGCCGTGCATGGTGGACAGGGTGACGTTGTCCGACAGCCGGGTGGAAATAGCCAGATCCTGCGCCTCGGGGAAGTGCTCTGCCACGGCGTCCGCCACGGCCGGCAGCTCCGCTGAGGCGTCGTCCATGCGCGCCAGAAAGCGCTGCACGTTGGGCTGAAGGATCCCCTCCATGTTGTACCCGACGCTCATGTTGAACAGGAACCCCGGCCCCTCGCATCGGTCCGCCCAGTCCAGTCGCTGACGCAGGGCGTGCAACAGCACCCACGCCTTCAAGTACTCGTCAAAGGACTGGTCCAGCCGCAACTCCTGAGACCACTCACAGTTGAAGGTCGCGTCGTGGGCATCGATGCACGGCTTGGACACGTCGAGCTCATCCAGGGTCTGCACCGTCTTGAGCTCGAGGAATCGAGCCCCACAGAGCCACGCCACCACCAGGTTCTGGGCGAGCTGGGTGTGCGGCCCGGCGGCCACACCCACCGGAGTCTCCAGCACCACGCCGTAGCGCCTCATGGCGTAGGGCGCTTTGCCAGGGTCGTGGAACAGCTCGATGGGGATCCCGAAAATCGACCCCCGATTGTCCAGCTCACGAAAAATCCAGCGCGCCAACTGGCCCGCCGGGAGGGGTGTGAATCGATCGGACATCGTGCGCTCCGAGTGCAGTGGCGTTAATCTTGGGCATGGTCGGACGAATTGGCATAAATGTAAAATAATCTCCCGCGCGCTCCTGCTATGGTGTGGACCATGGCGGAGATTCTACTGAGCACTCTGAATGCCCGGTATATCCACCCGGCGCTGGGTCTACGTTACCTCCAGGCCAACCTCGGTGCTTTACGACCGCGGGCGGCCCTGCGCGAGTTCACCCTGGAGCACCGACCGGCGGACGTTGCTGAAGCGCTGCTGTCCGAGCAACCCCGCATCATCGCGCTGGGGGTGTACGTCTGGAACGCCGCCCCGCTGACGCACCTGGTCAAGCTGCTCAAGGCCATCGCGCCCGAAGTCATCATCGTCCTGGGCGGTCCCGAGGTGAGCCACGAGCTCGAGGCCCAGCCCCTGGCGAAGCTGGCTGACGTGGTGATCACCGGCGAGGGGGAGCACGCCTTCCGGGAGGTGTGCCAAAGCCTGCTCGCCGGGGACTCGCCGCCCCCGCCGCGCGTCGTGCCTGCCCCGCCGCCCGACCTCGCCACCGTGGCGACTCCCTACGCGCTGTACGACGACGAAGACATCGCCCACCGAACACTCTACGTGGAGACCTCCCGGGGCTGCCCCCACGCGTGCGCCTTCTGCCTCTCGGCCCTCGATCACAAAGTCCGCCGCTTTCCGCAGGACCCCCTGCTCGCGAGCCTGCGTGTCCTGCTGGACCGCGGCGCGACCCACCTTAAATTCGTTGATCGCTCACTGCATCTGGGTCACGCAGAGGCGGTGCTGCGGCTGCTCCTGGAACCCCGGGACCGGCCGGTCATGGCGCATTTCGAGCTGGTGCCCGACCGGTTGCCCGACCGCCTTCGCTCATTGCTCGCCCGCTTCGCCCCGGGCACCCTCCAGCTCGAGGCCGGTGTGCAGACCTTCAACCCCGCCGTGGCCGCCCTCATCGGCCGGACCCAGGATGCCGCCCGGGTGGAGGAAACCCTCGCCTTTCTTGCCACCACGGCCGCGCACGTGCACGCGGACCTGGTGGCCGGCCTGCCCGGCGAAACCACGGACGCCTTTGCCGCGGGCTTCGACCGCCTCGTGCAGCTGGGGCCCCAGGAGATCCAGGTGGGCATCCTCAAACGCCTCCGCGGCGCCCCCATCAACGCGCTCGTCGACGAATACGCACTCGTCTTTGACCCCGAGCCTCCCTACGAGATCCTGCAGACCTCCACCATGGACTTCCGCGCGCTGAAGCGCCTCAAACGCTTCTCCCAGGCCTGGGATCGCGTGGTCAACAGCGGCCACTTCCGCGAGTCGGCCCGTCTGCTCTGGCACCACGGTTCCCCCTTCGCCGGCTTCGCGGGCTTCACCGACTGGTTGCACGTCCAGGCCGGCCGCACCCACTCCATCGCCCTGAAACGCCTGGCCGACTTTCTCTTCACATACCTCACGGTGGAGTCACAGCTCGCACCGGACCTCGTGGGCCCGATCCTCCTGGCCGACTACCGCCGAGGCGGCCACAGGGATCGTCCCAAATCCCTGCAGCACTTCCGCGAGCCCACGCCGGAAACTGCGCCGGAGACCACCGCCCCGCTTCCCCGACAACAGCGTCACCTCCCCCGCGCCTGAGCGCAGGGCGGAAATGCGCACACACCAGGGGTACTGACTGCCCCCGTCGGGGAGGTCCCGCGTCTACCGATCCAGGGCCCGGCTCTGCCCATCACAAGGATCGTCAAAGCCGCCCTCGCGCAAACCGCCGTCGACGGAAAAGCCACGGCCTACGTCCGCCTCTCCGAGCACTGCCCGAGCCCAATCAACACCGTAAATAAGCCTCGCAGACCAACCCAGCGGCAAATCGCATCTGGGCCTCTGACCGAGACCCACGCCGGCCTTGACATAGACCCGATAGCGGGCGTAGATCCTCCGCTGGGAGAGAGTCTGGTTGATCCGTTCCCCGCATTGAAGATACCAGCCCGTCTGGGACCTGGGACGAAGGAGGTCTGGGAGATGTTCACGTTTAGCTTAATGGGGCTCAGCCCGCTGATGTCGCTGCTGGCCATCGTAGGCTTCATCATTCTGTTCCTGATTTTGGCCATTCCCATTACGCTGGCGGGGTTTTACAAGAAGATCCCCCAGGGGAAGGCGCTGATCGTCTCGAGCCCCCGAGGCAAGGTCAAGGTGGCCTTCACGGGGCAGTTTGTGTGGCCGGTGTACAACAAGGCCGAGATCATGGACATCTCCCTGAACACCATCGAGATCGATCGGCGGGGTAACGACGGGATGATCTGTAAGGACAACATCCGCGCGGACATCAAGGTGACTTTTTACGTGCGCGTCGGTCGGGACAACGAGGATGTCATCCAGGTCGCCCAATCCGTAGGCTGCACCCGGGCGTCGGACCGGGTCGCCCTCGAAGAGCTGTTCAACGCGAAGTTCTCCGAGGCGTTAAAGACGGTGGGCAAGCAGCTCGACTTCGTGGACCTGTACACCAAGCGCGAAGACTTCCGGAAACGCATCATCGAGGTCATCGGCGTGGACTTAAACGGGTATCAGCTCGAGGACGCGGCCATCGACTACCTCGAGCAGACCCCGCTGGATTCACTGGATCCCAAGAACGTGCTAGACGCCCAGGGCATCCGGAAGATCACGGATCTCACCGCCATCGAGCACATCCGTACCAACGAGTTCCAGAACAACGAGCTCAAGCTCATCACCAAGCAGGACGTGGAGGCCCGGGAGGCCATCCTCGAGCTGCAGCGGCAGCAGGCCGACGCCGAGGCCAAGCAGGGCCGGGAGATCGCCGTGGTGCGGGCGCGGGAGACGGCTGAGACCCAGAAAGTCCAGGCCGAGGAGCGGCGCAAGGCCGAGCTGGCGCGGATCAAGACCGACGAAGAGATCGCCATCAACGAAGAGAACAAGACGCGGCAGGTGGCCGTGGCCATGAAGAACCGCGAGCGGGTCGTGGCCGTGGAGAACGAGCGGGTCGAAAAGGACCGCGCCCTGGAAGCGATCTCCCGGGAACGGGAGACGGAGCTGGGCACCATCGCCAAGCAAAAAGAGGTGGAGAAGGAAAAGAAGGAGATCGCGGACGTCATCCGCGAACGCCTCGCCGTCGAGCGCACCATGGCCGAGGAAGAGGAGCGCATCAAGGCGCTCCGCCTCCTGGAAGAGGCCAAGCGCAACAAGGAAGCGGCGATTATCACCGCCGAGGGCCAGGCGCAGGAGCTGTTGGTCAAGGACATCAAAGCGGCCGAGGCCGGCGAAGAGGCGGCCAAGTTCCGCGCCCGGGAGCGGCTGCTCATGGCCGATGCCCAGCTCGAGGTAGCCGACAAGGAGGCCCAGGCCAAGATACGGTTGGCCGAGGGGACCCAGGCCGAGGAGGCCGCCCGGGGGCTGGCCGCCGTCACCGTGAGGAACGCCGACGCTGACGCCACCGAGAAGCTGGGTATGGTGGAGGCGCGGGTGCGGCTCGAGAAGATGCACTCCGAGGCCAAGGGCACCGAGGCCCAGGGCGCGGCCGAGGCCAGGGTGAAGGAAGCGGACGCCGGGGCCACTGAGAAACACGGCCTGGCCGAGGCGGTGGTGTTGCGCGAAAAGGGTCTGTCCCAGGCCACCGTGGTCCGCGAGACGGGCACCGCCAAGGCGGAGACCACCCGGCTCCAGCTGCAGGCCGAGGCCGGAGGCCTCGAGGACAAGGCCAAGGCCATGAACGCCCTGGACGACGCGAGCCGCGGCCACGAGGAATACCGGCTCCGGTTGGACAACCAGCGTGCCATCGAGCTGCAGGCCATCGAGGCCCGCAAGGACGTGGCCCACTCCCAGGCGCAGATCGTCGGTGAGGCGCTCAAGACCGCCAAGATCGACATCGTGGGCGGGGAGAACCTCTTCTTCGAGCGGCTGGTCAACTCGGTCACCCTGGGCAAGAGCGTGGACGGATTCTTCAGCGGCTCCGAAGTCGCCCGCACGACCTTCAAGGACTATCTGGACGGCACGGAGAACCTGCCCAAGGACCTCAAAACGGTCCTGACCAACCCGTCGCTGTCAGCCAAGGACATCCAGAACCTCACACTCTCCGGGGTGCTCGGCCAGCTCATGCTCAAGTCCGACGAGGCCGGCAAGTCTGCGCTCCAGAGCCTGCTCGCCCAGGCCAAAAAGCTCGGCGTGGACAAGGCGGAGCTGTAGTTCGACCGAACCACTGGCCGGGCCACCCCTCCCAACCATGAGGCGGCCCGGAATCGGAGAGGGTGATGGCTGCAAAAGACGAAGCCGTCGGCGCGGCCCAGGAGGCCGAGGGGAGCCCCGCCATCGAGCAGGGAACCTACGAGATCATCCGTGACCGCCTGGTGAAGCAGGCCCGGGCGCTGGGAGAAAAGGCCCAGGCGCTCAACGCCGAGCGCATCGGCGTCTTCGGCGGCACGGAGATGGCCATCATCGGCAACGAGCGCATCCGTACTGAGAACAACTGCGTCCCCCGGGACGTGGTGGAGGTGGGGGACAAGCTCCTGTTTGGATACAACGTGTTCTTGGGCCTCAAAAAGACCACCGAGGTATCCGACGTCCTGAGCCTGCACGAGTTCACCCAGACCGACGTGGGGTTCAGCTTCGAGCCCGCCGAGGAGGCCTGGCTCGGCAACGAGAAGTTCGTAAACGAGTTCAAGGAGCTGTACCAGTACTACAAGGACACCGAGCTCATGCAGCTGCGGTGGAACAAGGAGCGGCTACTGGCCGTGTTCCGCACCGGCGCCACGGCTCAAGACATCAAGGTCTTCGCCTGGGTGCCAAACCCCAACGGCACCATCAGCAAGTACGAGGACAACCGCGGAGAGCGGTACCACACCTTTCCGCCGTCCCACGACTTCGAGTGGAAACCCACCAGCCGGGACCAGCACATCCCGGGACGGCACCCGCACATCTCCATCGACGACGAGGTCTTCATCGAGACCGTGGGCGGCGACCTCACCGTCAAGGTCGAGGACAACACCGAGGATGGTCTGGGCGTCTACCGGGAGCCCGTCGAGGATCCGGACCAGTCCCTGGACGACGCGGATATCCAGTACGCCCGGGTGGGCGTGCTGGTGCTGTTCAAGGTGCAGCCCTACCGGGAGGAAAAATACCGGTACCTGTTGTTCAACACCCGCACAAAGAAGGCCCAGCGCATCGACGCCATCGGGCAGGCCTGCGTGCAGCTCCCCGAAGACCACGGCATCATCTTCCCGGGGGGCTATCACCTACAGTCCGGTGAAACCAAAACCTTCGAGGGGGACACCGAAAACCTCGAGTTCCTCCGGATGATCAAGTCGCCCAACGGCGAGGACGTGCTGTACATCTTCCACCACCGGCTCGAAGGCCGTTCGGTCCTGCTGCCGTACAACATGATCCGCAAGGAGCTGCAGAACCCGATCCGGTGCAACGGCTACGGGCTGTTCCCCGACGGCAAGCTGGTGGTGTTCCGCGCCGAGAGTGAGGAACCCACCCGCGTGCATCCCATGCAGGTCTGGCAGACCCCCTTTACCAGCGCGGTATTCGCCGCCAAGGCGCCCACCACGGGCTCGTACCTGGAGAAGATCGGCAACGCAGACCTGGTACGCGGCATCTCGGACATGCTCTCCATTCGACGGTCCATCGAGGAGCAGAAGCCCACGGTGCAGATCTACGAGGACCTGGTGGCCGCCGTGGGCCGGGTGCTCGACGACCACTACTGGCTCGACCGGGACGAGGTGGGCAACCTGCGGGAGCCCCTGGACGAAATCAAGTCCACGGCCAACCTCATCGTGGACGAGTTCCAGAAGGTGGAGCAGATCCGCCGCCAGGCCCGCCTGTCTGTGGACAAAGCCGAGAACAAGCTCAAGGAGCTGTTGCGCGACCTCAAGCCCGACTCCTGGCGCAGCTCCGACGCCTTTGTGGAGGGTCTCGCTGCCCTGCGTAAGCAGCGGGGGCAGCTGATCACCCTGCGGGGTTTGCGCCAGGTAAACACCGCGCGGGTAGACGGCCTCGAAGCCCAGGTCGTGGAGAAATTCGAGTATCTCACGGGTCACACCGTGAGGTTTCTGCTCGGTGCCGATGCCCTGGAGCCCTATCATCAGAAGATCACCTCCCTGGTGGAGCAGAGCGAAGCCATCGAGAAGGTGGCCGAGGCCGAGCCCCTGCGGGCGCAGGTGGAAACCCTGAACGAGCAGCTGCAGATGCTCACCGAGGTGGTGGGCGGCCTGGAGCTGGACGATTCCACCCAGCGCACCCAGATTCTGGAGGCCATCTCCGAGGTGCTCGGTGGCCTCAATCGCTGCCGGGCGCTGCTGGAGAACCGGCGCAAGGAGCTGCTGTCCACCGAGGCCGTGGCCGAGTTTGCCGCCGAGTTCAACGTCTTTTCCCAGAACGTCGTGAGTGCCCTGGGCCTGGCGGACAGCCCCGACAAGTGCGACTCGGAGCTCTCCCGCCTGATGATGGGCCTCGAGGAGCTCGAGAGCCGCTACACGGAGTTCGACCAGTTCCTACAGGACCTCAACACCAAGCGCGAGGAGGTCTACAAGGCCTTCTCCACCAAGAAGCAACAGCTGCTCGATGCACGCCAGCGACGGTCGGGCAACATGATGCAGGCCGCCGAGCGCATTCTGCAGACCGTGGACCGCCGCGCCTCCACGTTCAGTGACATCGATGAGCTGAACTCCTACTTCGCAGCCGACCCCATGGTCACCAAGCTCAAGGACCTCGCGAACAACCTGCGCGAGCTCGGCGACTCGGTGAAGTCCGACGAGGTGGAGGCCCGCCTCAAGGCCGCCACACAGGACGCAGCGCGCTCCCTGCGCGACCGGGAGGACATGTTCGAGGACGGAGGCGAGGCCATCAAGCTGGGGAACCATCGCTTCAGCGTCAACACCCAGCCCTTGGACCTCACCATGGTGCCCCGGGACGGCGAGATGCAGCTGCAGCTCACGGGCACGGACTTCTATCAGAAGATCGACGACAAGGCGTTCGCCGAGACCAAGCCCTACTGGGACCAGCAGCTCGTCAGTGAAACGCCCGACGTCTACCGGGGCGAGTACCTGGCCGCCCGCATCCTCGCCGAGGCTGAGCAGGAAAAGGGGGAGTACACCCTGGCCCAGCTTCGCGCCGCCGCCGCCACGAAAAAGGAGCTGTTGGACATCGTCCGAAAGTACGCCGGGCAGGCCTACGAGGAAGGCTACGAGCGCGGGCTGCACGACGCGGACACTGCACTCATCCTGGGCAAGCTGCTCACCCTGCACCAATCCGCCGGGCTGTTGCGATTCGCCTCCTCCGCCCGGGCGGCGGCGAATCTGTTCTGGGCCCACTACGAAGATGAAGTTCGCGCCAAACGCTGGATGCGCCGGGCGCGCTCCCTGGCTCGACTCCGCGAGACCTTCGCCCCCAGCGCCGCTCACCAGGAGCTGTTCGGTGAGCTGACCGCGGCCATCCAGAACTTTTTCGACACCGAGTCCATCATTCTGGATCCCGACGAGGCCCACATGGCGGGTCAGTACCTGGCCGAGGAGTTGGGCGAGGAAGTCGGTGACGAGTCCGTAGAATTTGTCATCAGCGCCGAGGCTGAGGCCCTGCGGGTCGCCTTTCTCAAGCACCTGAGCAAAACCAAGAACGATCGTGCCTTCACTGACGACTTGCGCCTGCTCGCCGACAGCGTCGAGGAGCGCTTCGAGCTGGCTGAAGCCTGGATCCTCGCCTTCGTGGACCAGTCTACCGACGCGTCTATCACCGGGAATCGCCACGCCGTCCGTGAGGCCGTGATGCTCATCCTCACCGAGTCCAAGGTGCAGCAATCGGTGAGCCACGCCCTGACCTCGACGGCGGTAGAGGGGCTGTTGGGTCAGCATCCGCGCATCGTGAACCGCACCCTCGGGCTGCGGTTGGACGAGTTCCTGACCCGGCTGGGAACCTTCCGCCGGGTGCGCGTTCCGGGTTTCATGAGGTTCGGTGAGCTGCGGCACGAGCTGCTCGAGCGGGAACGCTACAATCTCCGGGTAACCGAGTACCTGCCCAAGGTAATGAGCGCCTTCGTCCGCAACAAGCTCATCAGTGACGTGTACCTGCCCCTCATCGGCGACAACCTGGCCAAGCAGATGGGGGCCCTGGGCAAGGGCAAGCGCACCGATCTGATGGGCATGCTGCTACTCATCTCTCCGCCCGGCTACGGCAAAACCACGCTGATGGAGTACATCGCCAACCGGCTGGGACTGGTCTTCATGAAGATCAACGGCCCGGCCCTGGGCCATGGTGTGGTCTCACTGGATCCGGCCGAGGCGCCCAACGTCACCGCCCGCCAGGAGGTGGAAAAGATTAACCTCGCCTTCGAGATGGGCAACAACGTGCTGCTCTACCTCGACGACATCCAGCACACCAACCCCGAGCTGCTCCAGAAGTTCATCTCCCTGTGCGACGCCCAGCGCCGCATCGAGGGTGTGTGGAAGGGCCGCACCCGCACCTATGACTTCCGGGGCAAAAAGTTCGCCGTGTGCATGGCGGGAAACCCGTACACCGAATCAGGCGACAAATTCCAGATTCCGGACATGCTTGCCAACCGCGCCGACACCTACAACCTCGGAGACATTCTGGACGGCCGTGAAGAGGCCTTTGCGCTGTCGTACATTGAGAACGCGCTAACCTCCAATTCGGTGCTGGCGCCGCTCACCACGCGCGCGCAAGAGGACCTGTACAAGCTCGTGCGCATGGCCGCGGGCGAAGACGTCCAGGCCGACCAGCTCAGCCACCCCTACTCAGGGGTGGAGCTCAAGGAGCTGCTCGCTGTCTTGGAGAAGCTGACGCGCGTGCAGCGGGTGTTGCTGCAGGTGAACATGCAGTACATCTACTCCGCCGCCCAGGACGACGCCTACCGCACTGAGCCGCGCTTTCAACTCCAGGGCAGCTATCGCAACATGAACAAGTTGGCGGAGAAAATCCTGCCCGTCATGAACGACGCCGAGCTCGAGGCACTGTTGGACGACCACTACCAGGGCGAGGCCCAGGCCCTCACCACCGGCGCCGAGCAGAACCTGCTCAAACTGGCCGAGCTGCGGGGCCGTATGACGCCCGCGCAAGAGGCCCGCTGGACGGAGATCAAGCAGGGCTTCAGACGGCTCAAGTCCATGGGCGGCAGCGAGGACGATCCCGTGACCCGGGTCACCGGCACCCTGGGCCTGCTGTCCGAGAAGCTGGGCGACATCGGCCAGCGCATCCAGGACGCCTCCCGGGCGGTGGACGCCGACCGTGCCCAGACGGCGGAGTCGAACCAGATCCAGGCCATGCTCCTGGAGAAGCTCGAGGAGAACCTCAGCAGTCGATCGAGCAGCCCGGCGTCACCCGCCGCGGCGACCATCACGCCGGCCATCTCTCCGGCCGTGGTGGTCCAGGTGAGCGAGCAGCTAGCCGCCTTGAACCAGAACATGCTGGCCATCGTCACGGCCATCGAGCGCCACCCGCCCGCGGTGGCCTTGGCCGCCGGTGTTGCAGCCGGCACGGGCACGCCGCCTGCAGCGAGCGCGCCCGTGAGCACAACGGCACCGCCGGCAGCACCCACCCTCGCGCCCAAACGGCCCCACCGCTCCAAGAAACAGCCTGAGCCTCCGGCGGCTTCCGCACCCGATTCGGCCGCGGGGGGGTCCGGCCTCTCGTCGCTGCCCGATCCGCTCCGCGAGCAGCTCAGCGGGCTCTCGTCCTCCATGGACATCCGCGTGGTGAACCTACTGCACACCATCGACAAGAGCCTCAAGAAGGCCGGCGTCGTGGATCCGGTCCTGGACGCCATGCTCGAACAGTCCCACAAAGAGCTCGGTCAGCTCCGCTCTTTGGTGGACGCCCTCAAGTCGCTGGACACCGACGCCTGATCGCGCACCGCGTGCCGAGCAACATCCGGGGAGATGATCCGGCTATCGCGTTCTGCTGTACCGCTCGCAGAGGGTGCGCAGACGCGTGCCCACCTCGTCGTTGAAGGCGTCAGCGCGCACCCGCCAGGACCAGTTGTCGCGCGCCTTGCCCGGACGATTCATGCGCGCGTGTTGGTCCAGCACGAGCACGTCCTGCAACGGAACCACCGCCGTGTCCGCCACCGATGAAAAACACAAGCGGATGAGATCCCACACGATGTCGTGCCCGTCGGTGGCCAGGTATTGGCGCACGTGATCGCGGATGCGCTCGTCGGCCCCCCGCCACCAGCCCAGGGTGGTGTTGTTGTCGTGCGTTCCGGTGTAGGCCACACAGTGGCGCGGGTAGGTGTGTGGCAAAAACGGGTGTTCTGACTGCGCCCCAAATGCAAACTGCAACACCTTCATGCCCGGCAGCCCCACCTCATCGCGCAGGTCGTGCACCGCCTGGTCGATCTCACCGAGATCCTCAGCCACCAGGGGCAGCTCACCGAGCCCCTCCCGCATCGAATTGAAGAACTGCATCCCCGGCCCCTGAACCCAGCGACCGCTGCGAGCGTCCAAGGCGTCGGCGGGGACCTCCCAGAAAGCGGCGAATCCCCGAAAGTGGTCCAGCCGCACAAGGTCGGTCTGGGAAAAGGCCCGCCCGAGACGCTGTCGCCACCAGGACCAACCATCAGCGCCCATGCGCTCCCAGTCGTACAGGGGGTTGCCCCAGAGTTGGCCCGTCTCGCTGAAGTAGTCCGGCGGCACGCCCGCCACCACCACCGGATTCCCCTCGGGGTCGAGACGGAATTGCTCAGGATGCGCCCAGACGTCGACGCTGTCGCGATCCACGTAAATGGGGATGTCTCCCAACAGCCGCACGCCGCGCCGTTGACAGTGGGTGCGCAGCGCCTGCCATTGGCGGTCGAAGAGGAACTGCAGCGCCACCTCCCGATTGATCTCCACGGCGACCTCGGCTCGGGCCGCACTCAGGGCCCGGGGCTCGCGATTCCGGAGCTCGGTGGGCCATTGCCACCAGGGACGACGTTGTTGCAACTGATGGAGCGACGCGAACAGCGCCGCCTCCTCGGCCCAGGCAGCCTCCTCGCGAAAGGCCAAAAAGAGGTCCACCAGGTCTGGGTTGGTCCCCGACAGCAGCCGGTCCGCCGCCTTCTCCAGGCGCGAGACCTTCACGTCGCACATGGCTATGTAGTCCACAGCATCGGGGCCGAACCCCACGGGCCCGAGGTCGTGCTCCTCGAGCAGCCCGTCCGCCAGGAGCCCCTGTAGATCAATGAGCCAGGGGTTTCCCGAAAGGGCCGAGTAGCTCGAGTAAGGAGAGTTGCCCCCACCTGGGGGCACCAGGGGCAGCAACTGCCACAGGGAGACCCCGCTGTGGGCGAGCCAATCCACGAAGCGGTGGGCTCCCTCCCCCAGGTCGCCAATCCCCCAAGGTCCGGGCAGGGAGGTGGGGTGGAGCAGAATCCCAGCAGCGCGGGGCAAGCGATTGGTCATAGCCAGTGAATGCCCCCACGCGGAGCCGGGATCAAGGGAATTGTGTACCATTCCCTGATCCAGCGTCCGTGCCTGCCGCGGGAATACACGCAGCACGCCCCCCCCAGACGCCGGATCGGGCGCCCGAAAAAAACTAACTGGCCTCCGTATCGCCCGTGCTATAAGGCCAATATGGTGGCGTCTCAGGTCATGACGCTGGTCGATGAGATCCATCGACGACGGCTGTCCCGGAACAAGAACTTCGCGCTCTTGTCACGTCAGGAGTACCGGGAAGCTCGCCGAATTCAGCGCTATCTGGACGGATTGGCGGCAAATCTCACGAGCCTCGCCGACGACGGGGAGCTTGACCTGGGGCTCGAGACCGCGCCGGACGGGCGGCTCATTCTCACCTTGGAGATGGCGCGGCTCCGGCTACGTCGCCGCTGTTACATTACCCGCGAGGAGTTGGATTACCTGTCGGTCCATCACGCAGCCGTGGCTCAGCACATCGCCGACGCCACGGGATTGCCGCTACGCTGCGGTGTCCACGAGAACCCCCGAATCGGAACTCAGGGAGACGATCGAGATGTCTGAAAAAGTACACGACGCCGGACACATCAGGTTGCACGGCCAAGAGCCCAGCGCAGAGTCCAAGCTCGTCTTCGAAGAGCACACCAACGACATCTTCGTCGTGGTAACGCAACTCTTTTGCCACAACGGCCACAACCTCGTGAACTCCAAAGAGACGTTCGACGGCTACCCCGGGATCTCCCTGTGGCTCGAGGGCGGTGGCGAACAAGGCGAGATTGCCATCAGCCCCATCCACGGCGACTTGACCAAGCGCGGCACCACATTCCCGGAGGGCACCAAGGTGGCCATCAAGTGCCCCACCTGCAAAGAGGAGCTCCCCGAGCTCACACGATGCCGATGCACTGATCACGCGATGCTGCGCAAAGCCTTTTTGACTCCCAAGCTCTCCGAGGCGCACATCATCGCCGTGTGTGACATCTGGGGCTGCCCGTTGTCCCGGGTCATCGACAGCTACGAGATGTTCACAGAGTTTCTCGAGGGTCGCATCGGCGACCTCCCCGCGAGCGACTAGCCTACCAATCAGCGGGCCATGGGTTCTCACTCCAACAGGGACCCGAGCACCGACAAAAAGCTGAACGCAGCGAGGCTGCCCGCAGCAACGCCGGGCAGGGTCGGTGAGCTGAGCCCACCGCTACCGTAGGTGGCCCTCCGGTCGGCCGACCAAGCCCGTCGCTCGAGATCCTCTACCTCGGTCTGGCGGGCCCGGGCGAGCCCGCCGTCGACGATGAACCTGGCGATGCGCTCCAGCTCCGTATGGTCCAACCACACGCCATGGCCACGGCACTGATCGATGATGATGCCTGAGACACGACCGAAGTTCTGGCGATTCATCATCGTGTGGCAGTCGGGGCACTTGAGATAGATCACCGGGGACACCGGGACGCTGCCCCGGCCCGCGGTGGGCAGCGGGTTGTTTCGGAACTGCTCGACCTTCGCGTCACAGATCGCCCCAAAGGCCTCCGCAGTCAGCCAAATGCCGAGACAGGCGGGGCATTCGTCAAAGCCCATGGCGTCAGCAGCGCGTGCCTGCAGGGGCGTCTGGCACCGCGGACAGGAGCGCGCCGAGGGCTGGTGCTCCAGCACCTCCTGGGGCCGGATGGGCTGCGCACACTCGATGCAGAAACGCGCAGTCTCGGGCAGCCGGGCGAAGCACTTGGGGCAGACCTCGGTGTAGTTCGCGGCCTTGGGATCGACTACGCCACCGCAGTACTCACACTGTGACACGTCAGCTCCGAGCGGTCCTCCACAGTCTGCGCAGTGCAGAATTCGCGCCTCGTGGGCCCGGGCCACGGGCACGGTCATGGCGTGCCCACACAGGCAGCGCACGTGTTGGCCGGCCGGATAGTTGTCCACTTTGTACTGCCGGGTACACTCGTCGCAGATCAGGATCATGCGGCAATTTTACAACACTACGCATTTCCCCGGCCTTCTTTTTGGCCCAATGCACGAGCCAGGGGTATGCTCCATTGCTGAGACTCATGAACAATGGCGCGCTCATCACGGTGCTGCTCGGTGGAGTGCTCGTTTTGGGGGCTTGTGACAAGAACCGTCAACGCCAAGCCCGGCATGGCCCCTACCAACCCTGCAGCCGAAACAAGCGGTGCGTAAAGCCGCAGATCTGCTTGCTGCAGCCCGACGTATCCTCCGGCCGCTGTGTTCAGGCGTGCGGGGGAGACGCCCAGTGTGGCCCCGGTCTGGCGTGCACCGGTCGGTTCCATACGCCCCAAAAAGTGGGGGCCAAGTCGCGTCGTTACTGCCGCCGGACCTCCGTGGACGTGGGGGGCGACTGCAGCCTACTCACCGACGGGTGCAAACCCGGTCTCCAGTGTGCACAGGGCCGCACCTGTGTGCGCGCCTGCAAGGTCGACGGCGACTGCCCGACGGACCAGCGCTGTCAACCGGTGCCGGTGGTACGAAGCTTCGGCCGTCCGGCGCCGCCGCTATACCACGCCTGCGTTAAGGCCGCCGTCCCCGCGGGCGGAGTCTGCAGCCCTGGGGAGCACCCCCGCTGCGGCCGGGGCTTGCGCTGCCACCGCAATCGGTGCGTCAAGCTCTGCGCAGCTGATTCGGAGTGTGGCGCGGGGCGCGTCTGCGACGGCCGGGGGGCCGAAGCGCAGGTGAAACCCGGGACCGAGCCCATCGCGGGGTTCCGCTATTGTCGCCTGGCCGCGGCCCAGGGAGAACGCTGCTCGAACCACCGGTCCCGGGATGTGGGGTGTTTACCGCCCCTGGAGTGCCACCGCGGACGTTGCCGCCTGCCGTGCACCAGCGACGACGACTGCCCGACCAACGCCCACCGCAAGCTCCGTTGTCGACGCCGTCGCCGGCGCAAACAGTTGTCCCGGCTTTGTCTGTAGAGCCCACACCAGGGCGCACCGACCAGACGTGCAATTTTCGCAGTCGGTATTACGATCTCACCTCCAAATATCCAAAAATCGGCTTGAAATTCGCACAACAAGCGTGTTAGTGGATTGAGTCTTGTGAGGAGTAGTCTTTAATTTTTGGAGAATAGCCGATGAATCCCGTACCCGTAGTCTGGCCGGACCTGGAAACGGCGTTTGAGCGCAACTCTCCGGAGATGTCCAGCTTCCTGAATCTCGAAACCGGGGAGGTGCTGATGCTCGTTGACGGCACCCCCGAAGACGAGAGTCGTCGCAGCACCGCGATGATGCACCCTGAGCAATACACAGCCATCGAACCCGCCTCCTCGCGGGAACAGTACCGCTGGATGGAACGGTTCGTGACCTCGGTGGAGGACGAGACCCTGCGCGAACGGCTGATCATCGCCATCGACGGCAAAGGCGCCTTCCGCCGCTTCAAAGACGTGCTGCTCCACTACCCCGGCGAGCGCGAGCGTTGGTTCTCCTACCGCGCGGACCTCCTGCACTCCTTCATCAATGAGTGGCTCGTGGAGAACGGCATCGAGACGGACACGATATCACCCTGGGGAGACGTCACGCCGCCCCCGGAGCCGGACATTCCGCTGACGCGCCCCGCGCAGGGCGCCATCAGCCCCGCCGAAGTGCTTCGACGGCAAGCCAAGGAGCTCATCGACGTCATCCCCGCCGTCGACCTCACGGCGGCCATCGCCTTCCTCGAATTCCTGCGGGACCGCGGCTCCTCCAACCTGGTCAATCGGGACCTGCTTCATCGGCCCAGCTCAGGTCAGGTCACCTCGAACGAGTCGTAGTCTCGGACTCCTTTGGGATCCAAATCCACCCTTCGAGGGCCGCGATATCGGCATACTCGTCCGGCACCGTCCAGCCTTGGGTTGCCCACAGGAACCCCGTGTAGGCGCATACCACCGCGTCAAAGCTATGGTCGCAGCGCAGGCTCTCCTCACGCCAGGTGGCAAAGCCCAGATCCGCAATCCACTGCTCCAACAGCCCGGCGCGCACCGCCCAGGTGGACGGAAGACGCTTGTACTGCCGCGCGGCCTCGGCCCCCGCGAGCTGATGGATTGTGGCCTTGGGATAGACCTCGATGAGCGACTCACCCAACCGAAACTGCGGGGCGACCGCCTTGCTGAGATGGCTGGCGCGGGCGGTCAATGGCCCCATGCCCTGCCCGAGGGTTTCCCGGGGCAGGATGTGTTGCGCGCAGTGTAGCAGGATCTCGCAAACGCGCTGGGTATAGGGTGTGATCAGGGGTTTGTTTCGCGGCGCTGCCGGACGAAGAGCCCGCTCCATGGCGGTGCCCTCGTTGAGCATCCACACCACCGCCGGATCGACGCAGTTCGAGAATCCCGGGCAGTGCTCCAGGGTACATCGCACGCAGGCAGGCAGCCCCAACGGCGCGTCCATGGCCACGAGGGTCCCG
>Ga0180009_10001479_pt1 | contig 28765 bp, 29 predicted proteins | sample OS_PC_MetaG_FD_123537 | JGI IMG/M metagenome (GOLD analysis project Ga0180009, IMG submission 123537) | Groundwater microbial communities from the Aspo Hard Rock Laboratory (HRL) deep subsurface site, Sweden - OS_PC_MetaG | ecosystem: Environmental > Aquatic > Deep subsurface > Groundwater... | reverse complement strand
ATTGGGAACGTGAAGTATTTCACAAATAGGGAGAAAAAAGGGGCCGCCTTGCGGCGGCCCCTTTTTATCAGCGGATTAGTGGCCGCCCAGCAGACCGGCGATGGTGGCCGCCTGGGGATGAGCGAAAATGAGGATCAGGGACACAACCAGGGCGTAAATACAAAGGGACTCGATCATGGCCAGACCGATGAGCATGGTCACCGTGATTTTGCCGGAGGCCTCGGGGTTGCGGGCGATGCCCTCAACGGCGCTCTTGAGGCCCATGCCCTGTCCGATGCCGCAGCCAAAGGCCGCGATGGCGATGCCAAAGCCCGCCGCAGTCACCGCGGCGATGAAAAATTGCAATGCTTCCATGGTTCTCCTCCTTGGGATGTGATGGTGTTTTTCTCCAGGGCTTCTTCCAAAAACCCGGACAAACAAGCGGAAAATCCGCAGTCAACCAGCTTAGTGCGCGTGCTCCATGGCTCCGGCAAAGTACATGATGGAGAGCATGAAGAACACGAAGGCCTGGACTCCGGCGACCAGGACGCCCAGGGCCATGATGGGCAGGGGGGCGAAGAACGCGCCGGCCAGGAAAAACAGGATCATGAGCACCAGCTCGTGCCCCATGAGGTTTCCGAAAAGACGGAAGGACAGGGACAGGACCCGGGCCAGGTGGCTGATGATCTCGATGGGCAGGAACAGGGGGATCAGGGGCCACATGGGGCCGATGAAGTGTTTGTAGTACTTGGCTCCATGGTACTTGATCCCGATGAAGTGGGTCATGAAGAAGACCACCAGGGCGCAGGAGACCGTGGTGTTGATGTTGGCGGTGGGAGGAAAGAACCCGGGGATGAGGCCCATGAGGTTGCCCACCAGGACGTAGAGGAAAATCGTGGCGGCAATGGGGAAGAGCCAGCGGCCCTCTTCGCCGGTGATGTCCACCATGAACTCCTCCAGACCGCTCACAAAAAATTCCATGGCGTTCTGGGCTTTCCCGGGAATGATCTTCACCGCCCTGGCGCAGATGAAGCCCATGATGATCAGGATGGCCATGACCACCCAGGAGTAGATGACGTGCAGGTTTCCATGGGCGAAATGGCCCAGGCCTATGGCCTCGAAAAGCTTGGGGAAGATGAGAAACGGATGTCCCACTTAACTCGCCTCCTTGCAGAGATGGTGTTTCAGTTCGTTGGCCAGGGCCAGGAAGAGGCTCGCCACCACCATGGAAAGGCCGATGAACAGGCCGATGGGGTGGACCAGCCGCCCGGCGATGAGCAACCCTATGATGACGGCGCTCACGGCGAAGCGTAGGTAATATTTGGCCAGGACCGACCCCGGTGTGGCCAGTTGTCCGGGGTTCAAGCTCCTTCTCAGGGTGCGGGAGAGGAGCGTGAAGTTTATGGTGACGATGAGCCCTCCGGCGGCGATGCCGGAGGCGAAGGGCACGGACGTGAAGGCGAAGCCGGCCGCCGCGCAGACCACAAGCAGGAGCCAGCTGGCCCGGGTCACGAACTGCACGATGCGCTTTTCGGTTTCCATGTCCGCCATGATCACATTTTCCGGCTCTTTTTGATGGCCAGAAGGATGTTCTTGAATCCCGCCGCAATGCCCAGCCCCAAAAAGACCAGGGTGAACACGGGCGCCGCGTTCGGCATCTTGCGGTCCAACCAGATCCCGATGCCCAGTCCGATGACAATGGACAGGGACACCGACATCCCGAGGCTGCCATGGACCGCGATTTCGCGGAGAAACTTTCTGTTTTCCTTCTTCATGGCGTCCGGTCCGTTTCCAGGTTCGACACGGACCCACCCTTCCAGAAAACAGGCGACGAACCGTACCAAGGCAAAAGGGGATAGTCAACCAAAAATGGCATGTTTTCCCCAGCCGGTAGTCAAAGGCCCGATGGGTGGGCTCCCAGGTCACGGATCCTTGCCCGGCAAGGCTTTTGGCCTTCCATCCAGCCCCCGGGCCGGACGGTTTTCCTCACGGGTTTCCTTCCTTTTTACTCCACCAGGGCGCTTCGGGCCGCCCGGATGGTCCGGTCCACGTCTTCGTCCGTGTGGGCCGCCGAGACGAACCAGGCCTCGAACTGGGAGGCGGGCAGGTACACGCCCTGGTCCATCATGGCCCCGTGGAACCGGGCGAACCGTTCCCGGTCGGATTGGGCAGCTTCGTTCCAGTTCCTCACAGGTCCGGGGTTGAAGAACAGGGTGATCATGGAGCCCACCCGGTTCACGCAGGCCCGGGCGTCGGATTCGGCGATGGCCTGGTTGAGCCCCTGCTCCAGGCGGGCGGACCGGGCCTCCAGGATTTCGTAAATTTTCCGGCCCGGATCGGCCAGGACCGAAAGAGCCGCGAGGCCCGCGGCCATGGCCAGGGGATTCCCGGAGAGGGTTCCTGCCTGGTACACGTTCCCCACGGGCGCGATGCGCTCCATGAGGTCCCTCCTTCCGCCATAGGCTCCCACGGGCAGGCCGTGGCCGATGACCTTGCCCAGGCAGGTGAGGTCCGGGGTCAGGCCGTAGAGTTCCTGGGCTCCCCCCAGGGCCAGCCTGAATCCGGTCATGACCTCGTCGAAGATGAGCAGGCATCCGTGTTGGTCTGCCAGTTCCCGGAGCCCGGCCAGAAATCCCGGGGCCGGAGGAACCACGCCCATGTTCCCCACCACGGGCTCCACGATGATGCAGGCTGTTTCACGGCCCACTTTTTCCAGGGCCCCGGCCAGGGCATCGAGGTCGTTGTAGGGCAGGGAAAGGGTGAGGGAGGCCGTGGCTTCCGGGATGCCCGGGGAGCCCGGGATGCCCAGGGTGGCTACTCCGGAGCCCGCAGCCACCAGGAGGCTGTCCGCGTGGCCGTGGTAGCAGCCGTCGAACTTGATGACCCGGTCCCGGCCCGTGGCGGCCCGGGCCAGGCGGATGGCGCTCATGGCGGCCTCGGTGCCGCTGTTCACCATGCGCACCATTTCCATGGAAGGCACGGCGTCGCACACGGCTTGAGCCAACTCCACCTCCAGGCGGGTGGGGGCGCCGAAAGAGGTGCCCGACGCCAGGGCCCCGGCCACGGCCGCCACCACCTCCGGGGGCCGGTGGCCCAGGATGAGGGGACCCCAGGAGCCCACGTAGTCCAGAAAGACGTTTCCGTCCACGTCCGTCATGCGGCAGCCATCGCCTGAGGCGATGAACCGGGGGGTTCCCCCCACGGAACCCCAGGCCCGCACCGGGCTGTTCACCCCTCCTGGAATGAGGGCAAGGGCTTGTTGCATCAGGCTTTTCGACTCATCGAGCTTCATGTTTCCTCCGGGAGATGAGCGCTCCGGTTCGGTCCCCTGTCAGATGGGCGGAACCTATCAAGGCCCGGGCTCCCGGTCAAGGCCGCAAGGGCAAGGAAAAATGGAGTCCCCATGCGGTCCGATCTTGTGCAAATCCTAAAGTATCTGGTACTTCTAAGATGCCGGGCGCAATGATGTGTCCGCGCAGCCCCCGGGACGCCACCAATTGAAGGATTTTCCATGGACCTGGACAAGAAACCCGATCGCCTGAGCAAGTTCCTGGACTACGTGCTGACCCGCAGGCCCGATGAATTCGGCCTGATCCCGGACCCGGAAGGGTGGTTCCGCGTCAAGGAACTCCTGAAGGCCCTGTCCGAGGAGCCGGAATGGCGTTACGTGCGCCGCTCCCATCTCAACGAGGTCCTTTTGTCCGCGCCCGGCGCGTCCATCGAAATGACGGAAAACCGCATCCGGGCCAGGAATTCTTCCCCGGCCGGGCCTGCTTCCGGCCCCCTTCCCAAGCTCCTGTATGCCTGCGTGCGGGCCAAGGGGTATTCCCCTGTCCTGGAACGGGGCCTTTTGCCCTCGGGAGATCAGCCCGTGGTCCTGGCCACCACCCCGGAGATGGCCCTGCGGATGGGCCGCCGCCGGGACCCCAACCCGGTGCTCCTCACGGTGAACACCGCCCAGGCCCAGGACGCCGGGGCGGCCTTCGCCCCCCGGGGCGAACTCCTCTACACGACCGGCTCCATCCCCCCGGGCTCGTTCATGGGTCCATCACCGGGCAAGGCCGCAGCCGAGGTTCGGGACAAAAAGCCCAAGCCTCCCCCGGAACCCCGGGAAAGGGAATGGGGCAGCTTTATCGTGGAGCCCGCCGAGATCATTCGCGCCCCGGAATCCTTGGACAAGAAGGGACGCAAGAAGCGGGGCTGGAAGGAGGATGCCCGCATGATCCGGAGGCGGGGAAGCAAGGAGGAAGAAGAGTAGGGGGCTGTTTTTCTCCGTTTTTTCCAAGGGGGACAGGCGGGATGGATCCCAAGCCGTTGAAGGCAGGGGGGGGATCCCGTCTGTCCCTCGTTTTTCAAGGGGGGCTATAATTCTGACAACCGCTTGATGTAATCTGCGTGCTCCGCGGTTTCCTTGTTTTTTGAATCCACCCGAATGAAGGCAACCTTGACGGCCTCGTAACAAGGCGAAAAGCTAGGATCTTCGTCATTTCTGCAAAATCGGGAATCCGGTTTTTTCAAAGGGTTATGGCCCACCGCTTTCGCGGGGATGACGAACATTTTGGCTTTTTGCGAACTCATCAACCTTGATGAGGCTGCAACAAGTCCTGAAACAACTCTCACCGTCACCCCGGCGAAGGCCGGGGTCCAGTCTTTATCAATAGATTACAAAGACCCTGGATCCCGGCCTTCGCCGGGATGACGACTTGTTGCAGGGTCGTCAACCTTGTATCAGGGCTGTCCCGCGATGCTTTCCAGGAAGGCCGGGATCTCCGGGTTCACCTCGCCGCCGGGTTCCTGGCGGGGGTGGTGGTCCGTCAGCTTCAGGTAGCCCCGGGCGTCGTCCGGGCGCAACAATCCCTGGCTGTTCACCTGTTCCAGGCACCAGAGGAAGAAGTCCTGGCGGTCCAGGTCCCGGACCGGGGCCCGCTTGTGATCCGGGTAGTGGAGGGCGGACTGGAGACCCAGGACGGGGTTGGCGATGCCGTCGGTGGTGATGATGAGGGCCGTGGTCCACAGCTCCCGCAGGAGCAGGGCCTTCAGGTTGCCGTAGCCCGGGTTCCCCTCGGCGTCGGCCCGGCGGTCGCTGGAGGCGGTTTCGAACCGGAACATGAGGTACAGGGCCTCTTTCTTGTCCTCGCTCACGTTGTCCAGCTGGCCGGTGCCCTTGACGAAGACTCCGGGCATCTCCTTGATTTTTTGGAGGATGTCCCCGGAGGTTTTTGCCTCGGCCAGGGCCGGTTGAAGGCCCAGAACCAGGAAGGCGGACAGGAAGAGGAAAAGGACACGGATTTTCATGGATGGCTCCTTGGATCCCGGTTCATGGGTCCGGCGGGGGGCTTCCCTGGTTGATTTTTTCGTCGCCAGCCGCAGCCCGGGCCACGGTGAGGCTTTGGGGGCCGTCCTTCCCCGGGAGCAGGAAGGGGGCCGGGTCTTGGGCCAGGGTTTCCAGGGCCTCCCGGGCCTCCGGGAAATTCCCGGGCCCGGAAAGGCCCCAGGCAGCGTAGCCCCGGACCGTGGGGTCCCCGGAACCGGCGGCCTGGGCGAGAGCTTTTCCGGCCCCGGATTTTTCCGCCTGTCCGGGCTGGGTCCGGGCCAGGCGCGCCACGGCCCACACAGCCTGGCGAAAGAGATCCGGGTGGTCCAGGAGATTTCCCCCCTGGGTGGCGTAGGACACCAGGATGTTCCCGAATTCCCGCGCCAGGCCCTTGTCCCGGGCCAGGATTTCGGCCATGGCTTCGGGCACGCCCCAACCCATGCCCCCGGACTCTTCGTTCAGATGCCACATGAGCCGCCTGAAGAGCTCCCGGGCGGCTTCCCTCCTTTCGGCGGCCAGGCGCACGGCCACATCGCCCAGGGCCGAGGCGGCCTTAATCCGCCGGGCGGCCTCCGGGCTGCACAGGTGGGGGATCAGGGCGTTGGCCGCCTCCATGGGGGGCCATTGCTCCAGGCTTTTCAGGGCCTCCCCGGAATCCGGGAGGTCCAGGAGCCGTCCCGCCTCGATCTTTCTTTGGCGTGAGCCCATATTCTGCCGGAAGAGGCTCCGTTGCATCCGCACCAGGCGGAAGCCGGCGCTAAAAAAGGGTTGTTACCGAGGCCCATCCCTTATGGGGGAGCAAAAAAGAGGTCACTGAAAGATGCAAAGGTTTTTGGGAAGGGTTTCCCCGCAAAATTCCTTCAGGGAAAAAACCTAGCCGCTCTCCTCCCAGGAAATGCATCCGCAGGGGCAGTTCTTGATGGCCTCGTCCACGTCCTCCTCCGGGTATTCGGCCAGATCCGCCACCATGATTTGGCCGACGCCGCTCCGAAAGAAGACCTGGGGAGCCATGGAGAGGCAGCCCTCGCAGTCCGTGCATTCGGAAAGATCAAGAACCGGAATTCGCAACAGCCGCAGCCTCCCGAACCTTCCTGCCCACGGAGAGCCCCAGGTCCCGGCAGGCCTTGAGGGCGTCATCTCCGGGCACGTACTGGGCCTTGACTCCCGGTTCCTCCATGGCAAACCCCATCCCGGCCAGGGCCCCGTGGACCAGCTTCACGGACTCGCCGCTCCATCCATAGGAGCCGAAGGCCGCGCCGATCTTGTTCCTGGGTTTCAACCCCTTCATGTAGGCCAGGAAATCCGCCACCGTGGGAAAGAGCCCGTTGTTCAAGGTGGGGGAGCCCACCAGGACCGCCCCGGCGCCCATGACCGCCGTCATGACGTCGCTCCGGTGATCGGTCCTGAGGTTCATGAGCCGGGCCCGGACCCCGGCTTCGCCCAGGCCGTCCACGATGGCCCGGGCCATTTTTTCCGTGGAGTGCCACATGGTGTCAAAGACCACCACCGCGCTGTCCCCGGGCTTCTGTTGGGTCCATTGGGCGTAGGCGTTCACGATCCGGCCCGGGTCCTTGCGCCACAGGATGCCGTGGTCCGGGCAGATCATGTCCAGGGCCAGGTTCATTTCCCCCACATTGGCCAGGAGCTTGGCGATGAGGTCCGAATAGAGCAGGAGGATGTTGGCGTAGTACTTTTCCGCCTCGGTCATGACCTGGTTCATGTCCGCCTGGTCATCGAAGCGTTCGTTGCTGGCGTAATGCTGGCCGAACCCATCGGAGGAGAACAGGATGCGCTCCTCGGGGCAGTAGGAGAACATGGAGTCGGGCCAGTGGATCATCCGGGTCTCCACAAAGGAGAGGCTTCGCTTGCCCAGGGAGAGGCTGCCGCCGTTCTCCACGGCCTGGAGGTTGAACCGGTCCCCGAAATGGGCGGCCAGGTTCTTCTTCCCCATCCTGGAGCAGTACACGGGCTTGTCCTCGCCGATATAATGCAGGACCCGGGGCAGGGACCCCGAGTGGTCCATCTCCGTGTGGTTGCTCACCACGCAGTCGATCCTTTTCGGGTCCACCACGCAGGCGATGCGTTCCATAAGCTCATCGGCAAAGGGCGCCTTCACCGTGTCCACGAGGGTGATCTTCTCGTCCATGATGAGAAAGGCGTTGTACGTGGAGCCGCGTCCGGTGGAGTAGCCGTGGAAGTCCCGGACATTCCAGTCAATGGCTCCCACCCAATAGATGTCGCGGGCAATCTCGACGGGTTTCATTCCTTGTTCCTTCTCGGGGTGAGGATGTCGGCCCATGGGGATGTCGGCCATGCGCTCCGGGGCCGGGGGACGGGCCCGCCGGCCCCGGAGTCAGGGGCTTCCCCGGCCTCGCCTCTCCGGAAGGAGGGGTGGGCACGGACCGTTTCCATTCAGGCGGTTTTCGCGGTTATTCCTTTTCGAACTCGTCCTTGGACGCGCCGCACACGGGGCAGGTCCAGTCTTCGGGCAGGTCATCAAAGGCCGTTCCCGCGGAGATGCCATTGTCCGGATCGCCCGTTGCCGGGTCGTACACATAGCCGCAAACCGTGCAAACGTACTTGTCCATTTTTTTCTCCTTCATGGGTTAGGGGAAAACAGCGAATTTTCGAATCCGGCGGCCTCCGGCTTCCTACCCGGCGGCCAGCCAAGGAATCGTTCCTCTCCGACTGAAGGCCTGTTGAAAAACAGCCTGCTAGGGGCCCGGGTGGCACGTCCGGCAGGTGGTGGGGCCGGCCGGCTCGCCCGCGCCTATTTTTTTCTTGTGGCAGTCCCGGCACTGGTCCATGACCTGTTTCTTTTTCAAGGTCCCTTTTTCCTTCAGGCTTTCCACGGCCCCTGCTTCCTGGGGGAAAATCGCGTGGCAGGCCTGGCAGTCCAGGCGCTGCTGGTGTCGGGCGTGGGGAAAGGGGACCGCGCCCATGAATCCCCCTTGAAGGGTCATTTCCGCTTTTCCTGGAGGGGCCGCCTCTTCCCCGGAAAAGGCGGCTGCCGCCGCCAGGGCCATGGCCGCAGCCAGCAGGATGATGGGTATCCGCTTCATTTTGGTTTCCGATCCTGAAGCCCGGAGTTGTCCACGCTCAAAAATTCCCGGACCATGGGGGTGGCCTCGTCCTCGGAAAGGTTTCGGCTCATGCCCATGGAGAATCGTTATTTTACCTCATATTTTCTTCATTCGCCACCCGGATGGTCCCGGGCCGCCCGGAAGGCCTCGTCCCTCCAGGGAGCCAGGCCACGGGGTTGCCCGCATGCTGGAGAAGGCAGGGCTCTTCTTCGGGGAAAGCCGGTCCTTTCCAGCGGGAAGCGGGTCTCCCAGGGTCATGGGACCCTCCCTGGCCAAGGTTTCCGCCAAAGCCGGGGCCGGAGCCCCGAAAGGATATCCCTAACGTTTCCCCTTTTTTCCCGGATGCGCGTCCCCGGATTTGCGGGCTTCGCCCAGGCGCTCGTCCCGCCCCGAGTCCTGGCATTCGGGCACGTAGCAGGTCACGTCCACGAAATCGCATTTCTCGTGGCAGGAGGGGCAGGGCTCGGGGAAACGGTCCGCCGTAAGCGTGTAGCCGCAGTGGGTGCATTTCCAGGAAGCCATGGGCTTGCTCCTTTTCTTGTTTTTGGCGCAAACAGCCTCAAGCGTCCTTGGAGCCTGCGGGAGGCGTGAAGACCCGCTCCGCCATTTCCCGGTCCAGGAGGAACAGGCCCCCGGGGGCGTCTCCGGCCAGTTTCAGCTTGCACACGGCCGCCTCGGCGCTTTCCTCCTCCTCCACCTGCTCGTCCACGAACCAGCGCAGGAAGGATGAGGCTGCGTGGTCCTTCTCGGCGGCGGCCAGGTCCACGAGAGCGTGGATCAGGCCCGTGACCTTGCGTTCATGAGCCAGGACGTTTTCAAAGGCATCCAGGGGCGTTTTCCATTCGAAGGAAGGGGCTGCCACTTCGGTGAGGTTCACCCGGCCGCCCCGGCTCTGGATGTAGTCGAAGAACTTCATGGCGTGGACCATCTCCTCCCGGGCCTGGACGCGCATCCAATTGGCGAGGCCCGGCAGGTTTTGGGAGGAGAACCAGGCGGACATGGACAGGTACAGATAGGCGGACCATCCCTCGGCGTTCAGCTGGGCATTGAATGCCTTTTCGATTTTCTCCCCGAGCATGGCGGCTCCTTTCCGGAAAGAGAGGCGCCCCCCCGGCCCCGGCAGCGCCGGAACCGGGGGGGAGGCGGGTTCACCAGTTTTCACCCAGAAGCTCGAAGTAGTCCTTGGGATGGTCGCAGGACGGGCAGGTATCCGGAGCGTCCTTGCCGTGGTGGAGGTATCCGCAATTGAGGCACCTCCAGTTCTGCTCTTCATCCCGGTGGAACACCCGGTGGTTCTCCAGGTTGGCGGCGAGGTCGCGGTAGCGCTTCTCGTGCTGCTTTTCGGCCACGGAAATGAACCGGAAAACAGCGGCTACCATGAGGAACCCCTCTTTTTCCGCCACGGCGGCAAAGCCGGGGTACAGGGAGGTGTGCTCCATGTTCTCACCGGCTGCTGCGGCCTTCAGGTTCTCCAGGGTGGAGCCGATGATCCCGGCCGGGTAGGAGGCCGTGATCTCCACCTCGCCGCCTTCCAGGAACTTGAAGAAGCGCTTGGCATGTTCCTTTTCCTGGTTGGCCGTCTCCTCGAAGATCTGGGCGATCTGGATGAGCCCCTCTTTCCGGGCGGCCCCGGCAAAGTAGGTATAGCGGTTCCGGGCCTGGGATTCTCCCGCGAAGGCTGCGAGCAGGTTCTTTTCCGTCATGCTTCCTTTCAGGGCTGGCATCGTTCTCTCTCCTCAAAAGGTTTCGGGATGAATGAAAAGCATACGGCCCCCCCGGGGCCGGGCGGTCCATGAGAAAATCGCGAAGCGTGCTTTCCTCCCCGGCTTCAGGTACGCATGGAGTATAGGAAAGGCTCCGGCTGGGGAGAAATAGGGTGAATCCAGTATTTGGCCCGGGGCAGCCCGGTGATTTTTCAAAAAGGCACGTCCGGGACGAGGTTGGATGGCGGGTTCGGAAGGAGGACAGCCATCGGGTTTTCTCCGGCGAAGGCCGGGACGGCCCGGGGGGGTGGAGGGGTTAGGAAAGGCCGGGACCGGCTGCTGCCGCCTTTTCCCGGCAGGGGCCGCAAAGGCCCAGAAACTCCAGGCGGTATCCGTGAATCTCGAAATCGTTGAACCCTTTCCAGCGGATCTGGGGCACGCGGAAGGCATCTCCGGGCAGGTCATCCACCCGGTTGCATTGGATGCAGCGGACGTGGTGATGCTCTGAGGTGTCCGCGTCATATTTCCGCTGAGTCCCTCCCATTTCGAGCTTCAGGATGGTGCCGGTTTCCGACAGGGCCTCCAGGTTGCGGTACACCGTGGCCAGGCTCACCTGGGGCAGGCGTTTGCGGACCATGTGGTACACCTGGTCCGCAGAGGGATGGCACTTGACCTTGCTCAGTTCCTCCAGGATGACTTTTCTCTGCTTGGTCATCCGCATTTTGCGCTCCGGATTTTGTTTCATGCAGGCTTCCAGATAGGAATAGTTATTCTTTCTAAAAAAGGCAAGACTTTTTTACTCCGGCCGAGGGGGGCGGCCGGTCCCCGGGAAATACTTCCGCTCCCGAGGCCCCACCCGTCGGACCATCCCCCTCCGAGGCGTTGATTTTGTGGCTGTTGTGGACAGAGAAGATCTCAAGCGGCCCTAGGCTTTCTTCCCAACAAGGACCCGCATGGGTACAAGTCCACTCATTTCATTCTTTAACGCAACCCGGCATCAGGTGCAAGTAGTTTCGGGGGGAGGGGCGATCAGAGTTTTTGACAGGAATTCCCTATCGTTTTCCATTAAAAAGTTCTGAAAAAGATCCAAACGGATAGCGGAATCCATTCCTCCATTCCTCCCGGGGGCGGACATCCTTGTAATTCAGGCCAGGGTGGCCTATATTCCGCACCGCCTCCGGCGGCAGGGAGGCTCGGGAGGCGCCATGAGCAGGGACAGGGAAAAAAACGGGGCCAGGTGCCGGGAAACCGGTTTCCGCCTCATCACCCGGGACCACGTGCGCCGAGAGCCCGGTGGGGGGCTGGTGGTGGAGCCGGAGGGCCTGACCCTTCTGGCCCGGGAGGCCTTCACGGACGTGAACCACCTCCTGAGGCCCCGGCACCTGGCCCAGGTCCGGGCCATCCTGGACGACCCCAGGTCTTCGGACAATGACCGGTACGTGGCCCTGGAGATGATCAAGAACGCCGTCATCTCCGCCCGGATGGAGTTTCCCCTTTGCCAGGATACGGGCACGGCCACCATCGTGGCTAAAAAGGGTGAGCTGGTGCGCACCGGCGGCCGGGACAAGGAAGCCCTGTCCGAGGGCGTGGGCCTGGCTTATGCCCAGAACAACCTCCGCTACTCCCAGAACACCCCCCTGACCATGTTCGAGGAGAAGAACACCCGGACCAACCTCCCGGCCCAGATCGACATCCTTTCCGGGCCCGGGGACGAGTACGAGTTTCTTTTCGTGGCCAAGGGCGGAGGCTCGGCCAACAAGACGGCCCTGTACCAGGAAACCAAGGCGGTCTTGAACCACGACGCCCTGCTGAATTTCCTCACGGAAAAAATGGTGGGCCTGGGGACCTCGGCCTGCCCGCCGTACCACCTGGCCTTTGTGGTGGGGGGCAGCTCGGCGGAAACCAACCTGAAAACCGTGAAGCTCGCCAGCGCCGGGTGCATGGACGATCTGCCGGACACGGGGGACGAGAAGGGCCGGGCCTTCCGGGACCGGGGCCTGGAGCACGAGCTTTTGCAGAACTCCCGGGACGTGGGCATGGGGGCCCAGTTCGGGGGCCGCTACTTCTGTTTGGACGTCCGGGTCATCCGCCTGCCCCGCCACGGGGCCTCGTGCCCCATCGGCATGGGGGTCTCGTGCAGCGCGGACCGGAACGCCAAGGGCCGCGTCACCGCCGATGGCATCTTTTTGGAGGACCTGGAGCGCGACCCGGAGAAATACCTCCCCGAGGACGCCGGTGCCCTGGAGGGGGAGGCTGTTCAGATCGACCTCTCCCGGCCCATGGACGAGATCCGGGCCACCCTGTCCCAATATCCCGTGTCCACCCGCCTGGCCCTGTGCGGGGACATCGTGGTGGCCCGGGACATCGCCCACGCCCGGATCAAGGAGCGCCTGGACCGGGGGGAGGGGCTTCCGGACTACTTCAAGAAGCACATCATCTACTACGCGGGCCCGGCCAAGACCCCGCCGGGCTATCCCTGCGGCTCCTGCGGCCCTACCACCAGCTCCCGCATGGACCCCTACGTGCCCCTTTTCCAGCGCCTCGGGGCCTCCCTGGTCATGCTGGGCAAGGGCAACCGGTCCAAGGCCGTCACCGAGAGCTGCCGGAAGTATGGCGGGTTTTACCTGGGCTCCATCGGCGGCCCCGCCGCTCGTCTGGGGCGGGACTGCATCACCGCCGTGGAGGTCCTGGAGTTCCCGGAGCTGGGCATGGAGGCCGTGTACAAGTTCACGGTAAAGGACTTCCCCGCGTTCATCGTCATCGACGACAAGGGCCACGACTTCTTCGCCACCCTCCTGGCCAGGTGGCAGGTGATGAAGTCCAGCCGCGTCCTCGGGCACTTCTAGCCGTCCCGGCGGGACTCTCTATACCCTCAAGACTGAATCCCGGAGAATTACCTATGAACATCCTGGGCATCTACGCAAGCCCCCGGAAGGGGGGGAACACGGACCTGCTTTTGACGGAGCTGCTCACAGCGGCCCGGGAGGCGGGAGCGGACACGGAGGCCGTGTTCACCCGGAACCTGTCTGTCAGCGGCTGCCTGGAGTGCGGCGGCTGCGATGACACGGGGCGCTGCGTCATCAACGACGAAATGGAGGCCGTGTACCCCAAGCTTGCGGCCGCCGACTCGGTGATCCTGGCCTCGCCGGTGTTCTTCTACAATGTCCCGGCCCGGGCCAAGGCGCTTATCGACCGGTCCCAGGCCCTGTGGGCGGCCCGGCGGCTGGCGACCGTGGACGGGAAGATGCCGCCCCTGAAGGGCCAGGGCTGGATGATCGGGGTGGGGGCCACCCGGGGGAGCAACCTCTTCGTGGGCATGGAACTCACGGCCAAGTACTTTTTCGATGCCCTGGGCATGGGCTACGGCGGGGGCCTGCTCTATTGGAAAGTGGAGGAAAAAGGCGCCATCCTTGCTCACCCCGAGGCCATGGACCAGGCCCGGGAGCTGGGGCGGAAGATCGCCCGGGGAGAATAACGGGCCGTTACCAAACACGATCCACCGGGTTGCGTGATGTTTTTTTTCGGCGTGAAACGTGATGGAGATGCAAAAAGCCCTATCTCCCGGCGAAGGCCGGGAGATAGGGCTTTTTTAAGGAAGCAGAACCCCCCTTTGAAAGGCTTATCTAAGAATTTCGGGAAAGGGAAACCGAGCCGGAAGCCGTCATTCCGGCGAAGGCCGGAATCCAGTTTTTTCAATGTGTTACAAAATCCATGGATCCCGGCCTTCGCCGGGATGACGACTTTTTGCAGGCCTATCAACCTTTGTTCCTTTGTTTTCTTTTCCCGGCCTTCGGAATCTTCTTCGCACCACCCAGAACAGCGATCACGTCAGGGATTCTGCCAGATGTCCACGCCGGCCGTGGCTTGGATGAAGGCCTGGGAGAGGTGGTGGCGGCTGCGGGTGATCCGGTCCTGGGCCGAGAGGAGGGCCTCCTTTTCCAGGGTGGGCCACTGGCTCAGGCGGCGTTTCTGGGTGGGGCACAGGTACCAGGTGCAGACCCAGGGCCGGGCCAGGCGGGGCAGGAGGCAGCCGTGGGGGGAGAGGTAGCGGCAGGGGTCCGGCGTCCGGTCCCGGAGCTGGGCCGGGGGCGGGGTGATGTTGGCCAGGTGGAGGAAGAGCAGGTCCGTGAAGTCCAGCCACACCACGGCCGAGAGGCAACAGGGCTCCGGGCACCAGGGGCAGGTGGCCGCGCAGAGCCGGTCCAGCATGGGCCCCATGAGTTCCACGTTGCGGCGCACCCTTGCCGCGAGGGAAAAGGCCCGGTCGAGGTCTTCGGACCGCAGGGCGGCCAGGTAGGCCAGGGATCTGTTGGCTTCCCGCCAGGACCAGGGATCGCCCCAGGGCGGGTCCCCTGTTTCCCCGGACGCGGGGAAATACCCCGAGGCCCGGCCCTGGAGTTCCCCTTCCCCGGAATGGTCCTTCGCAAGGTCCACGGTCATGGGAACTCCCGAATCCTCAGCCCTGTTCCCCGCCGGACCGTTTGCGGAGGAGCAGGATGCCGAACTTGTCCGGATCCAGGAAAGGCTGGGCCCCGATCTGGACCACGGGTTCGTATCGGGTCAGGGCCCAGAGCATGAGATCCTGGCCGTAGTGCTGGCCGAAGAAGGGAAGCCCGTACACGGCGGTGGTCCGGTGCATGAGGACCACCCAGTCCGGGGGATGCTCCTGGTAGGCGGACAGGATGGTCTCCTTGCCGAACATGATTTCCACCAGGGGCAGGATCACGGGGTAGGCCGTGGGGTTCTCCATTCCCGAAAGGTAGTTCACCAACTCCCCCTCGGGAAACACCGCCAGGCTGTCCTCGGGTTTCGCGTTTTCCCGGAGGATCTCCAGGAGTTTGTTCACCGCCGCGCCGCGTTCGTCCGTGTAGAGACCCTCGGAGGGGGTGCCCACCAGGACGGTCTTCCTGGAAAACCTCATGTCCAGGATGGACACGTGGCACAGAACGAGTCCCGCCACCAGGCCCACGGCCAGGGTCCGGAAGACCTCCTCACGGCCCAGGCGGGTGGGAAGGGCCCGGGGAATCCAGTCCGTGAGCGCCAGGATCACCACCAGGGCCGCGGGCATGGCCAGGCCGAAGCCGTAGTAGGCGTGGAAGATCTTGAAGAATACCTTGGCCAGGAGGAACAGGGCGAACACGCAGAATGCAACGGTAAGCGCCCGGTTTGTGGACGCCCGTCCCCGTTCCCTTCGCCCCCTCCACCAGCGGGTCAGAGCCACCAGAACGGCCACAGCCGCCAGGACCTGCCAGGACCGGGCGAAATACTGCCAGGGAAAGGGCATCCACTGGCTCCACCACCCCAGGGCCAGGAGCAGGCCCGCCCCGGCCGCCAGGGCCCGGGCCGTCTTTTCCGGCAACTTCCGGGAGAGGAACGCGGCTCCCAGGAGCCCCCCCAGGACCACCGCGTAGCCCGCCAGGGAAACCAGGATAGCCAGAAGGTTCCGGTAGAAGGGGATCAGGCCCATCATCATGCGGTAGAAGGGCAGGCCCGCCGCCTGGGGGGTGGTGGTGAAAAACGGGGCGAAGGTGTGGACGAAAGCCTGGCCGGGGCCCATGCCCTTGAGCGTGAAAAAGACGATGAAAGCCAGGGGCCCTGCTGCGGCCGCCGCCAGGAAGGCCCCCCAGGCCTTGACCAGACTTTGGGGGCGGTTTTCCGGCCGCACCAGGATGGCTCCCAGGAACAGGGCCGAAAGCCCGGCGGCCATGACCTCGATCTTGGTCAGGGCCACGAGGCCCGTGACAAAGCCCGCAGCAACGAACCACCGGATCCGGCCCGTGTCCCCCCATCGGCCCAGGATGAACAGGCCCAGGAACGTGAGGTAGATGCCGTGGGTCATCTCGTGGGAGTAGGGGGATACGAAGTTGAAGTTGCCGGCCGGGGAGAGGGTGCCAAAGGCGGAGAGGTACAGGAAGGACAGGCACGCCAGGGTGGCGGCCAGGCGGCTGGATAGACGCCTGGTGAAAAAATACAGGACCCCGGTGAAGAGGATCACCCAGGCGATGTCCAGGATGGCGAGATGCACCATGCCCGGCCCGGCCAGTTCGAACCACAGGGCGTTTACATAGGGGCTCAAGGGGCCGGAATAGTAGGAGATGTCCTGGTACAGGAGCTTGCCATGGGAGAGCATCCAGGGGATGTAGATCTCCCGGCCGAAGTCCTCGAAGGGGTCGCACCACCGCATCCAGCTCCAGGCCGGGAGCAGCACCAGGGACAGGCCGATGGCAAAGAGGGGAAAGACCTTCCCGAGAAGAGGCAGCACGGGGACGCGGGCGGGGCCGTCTTGGGGAGCCATGGAATCCGGGCGCGGGAAAAGGGTGGCCAGTGCGGCGTCTCCCGGAAAGGCTCCGGGCGTGCCGGTGTTTCCCCTGCTTAGGCCATTTCTCGCCGATTTTCAAGGAGGACGGGCCAGGGATGGCCGGTGCCGGCTATTCGATGTCCCCGGCCTTTTTCAGGGGCGGGACGGTTTCGGGCTTGATCCAGTCTCCCTGCTTCACGTAGGCCAGGGTGGTCTTTTTCAGAGCCCCCCTCCTTTCCAGGAAGCGCTGCTTCATGCTCTCCAGCCAGGCCCGGTGATCCATGGCGTCCTTTTCCGTGAGGAAGAACTCATGGTCCGAACGGGTGATCAGGAACGCGGGTTTTCCCGAGCTCACATCCAGGACCCCGGTGTTGCTGCACAGCATGCACCGGACGGAAAACCGGTCCAGGAACCGGAAGGTGTCGCCCCCGCACACGGGGCAGGTGGGCGAGCCCGCGGGAAAGGGATAGCCGAAAAGGGCGGCCCCCAGGCGCTTGGCCGTGGAGATGTTGCCCTCCCTCACCACCTCGCCGGGAAGCGCTCCGGAGAGCACCACCGAGCCCTTGACCTCGGCCATGATGAGGCGCAGGAAGCTGTCCACCCCCAGCTTGGAATACCCCTCCCGTCCTTCCATGCCGGTCACCACCACGCCGATGGCCGGCTTGCCCCAGATGTCCTCCACCCGGTGGTAGAATCCCAGGGCCCGGTCCAGGAGGAGCTTCAGGGAGGCGTTGGGGCCCAGGAGGTAGGTGGGCACGGCCAGGATGTAGGCATCGGCCTCGGCCATGGCCTGGGCCACCAGGGGAAAGTCGTCTTGGATCACGCAGCCGCCCTTGCCCTGGAGGCACTGGTAGCAGCCCCGGCAGAGGCGGATGTCGAAGTCCGAGAGCCTGAGGAGCGACAGGTGGTGGTTCACCGGGATGTGGCTCGCGATTTCCTTGACGATGATTTCGCAGTTGCCGAGCTTGCGCGGGGACCCAATGATGCCCAGGACCTTTTTCATCGGCCTCTCGTTTCCGGCCCCTTGGAAAAATCCGGGGCTCCTGTGGGAAGGGATGGCTATTTTGTAAGGTACGCGCCCGGGCGAGTCAATGCGGGGAATCCGTTTTTCCCTTGGGAGCCGGAAAAAAACCTTGACGCGGGCCACGGAAGTGGTAGTAAGACTGACATGTCAGTCTATTCTATCGGCCCGGGATGGAGAATCCCGAGATGAAATCCCTCGCCATCATGGCCCTGGCCCTGCTTCTCCTGGCCGCGCCATCCTGCTGGTCGGCCGGGGAACCGGACGAGCCGGAATCTTTCCGTTGGAGGTTCGCCACCCTGGCCCCGGATGGGGCTGGATGGGCCCGGCAGGTCCGGGAACTGGTGATCCCCGCCGTCACCCGGGCCACAGCCGGGCGGTTGCGGATGAAGGTCTACTGGGGCGGTATCCTGGGATTGGACGGGGATTACCTGGCCCGGATGAAGAACAAGACCCTGGAGGGCGCTGGGTTCTCGGGCCGGGGAGCCACCCTCGCCATCCCCGAAATGGCCGTGCTGGAGCTTCCCTTCCTGTTCAGGGACTACGGGGAGGTGGATTTCATCAAGGAATCCATGCGGGACCGGTTCGACAGCCTGGCTTCGGCCCGGGGCTTCCGGTTCCTGTCCTGGGTGGACCAGGGCTTTGACCCCCTGTTCAGCTCCAAGTTTCCCATGAACCGGCTGGACCATTTCCGCCGGGCCCGGTTCCAGACCTGGTACGGCCCCGTGGAGGAGGAACTCTTCGCAGCCCTGGGAGCCACTGCCGTGCCCGTGGACCCGCCGGACTTGCCCCTGGCCATGCGCCGGCAGGAGGTGGACGCCAACATTGCCCCGGCCCTGTGGATGGTGGGCAACCAGATGTTCGCCGTGGCCAAGTATATCAACCCCATGAAGCTGCGTTACTCCCCTGCGCCCATCCTGGTCCGGGCCGGGGCCTGGGACGAGTTGCCAAAGGCCTGGCAAGCCGCCTTCAGGCGGGAAAGGGACTCCATCGAGAGGCCTTTCTGCCAGCAGGTGCGGGAGGACAATGAGGAGGCCATCCAGGCCATGGTCCAGTACGGGCTCATCCTGGTGGAGACGGACCCGGAAACCCTGGAAACTATAGGCCGACTGGCCCGGGGAGTCTGGACGCGGACGTCGGGAACGCTGTTTCCCGAGGACCTGCTTGAAGAGCTTTTGGGTCATTTGAAGAAGTACCGGAAAGAGCGTACGGGAAGTTCATCTTAGGATATCGGGCCCAAAGCCGCGGGGCTTTCGGGCGAAAACCCTTCCGGGAGGAGAAAGATGATCAGTTTCGCACCGAGCAAGGAACAGAAAATGGTGAAGGACTCCTTCGCCCAGGTGGTCCGGGACCTGGTGACCCCGGCGGCCCACGACATGGACGAGGCCGGAGAGATCCCGGCGGACATCATCCAGAAGACCTGGGAACTGGGGGCTTCCATCTCCTATGTGCCCGAGGCCTTCGGGGGAGACGGCATGGAGTACTCCCCGGTGTTGAACGCCATCGCCCTGGAGGAGCTCGCTTTTGGCGACATGGCCTTTGCCGTGGCTGCCACGGCTCCATCCCTTTTCATCACGCCGCTTCTGGACTTTGGCACGGAAAAGCAGAAGAAAAAGTACCTGCCCACCGTGTGCAAGGACCAGTACTGCGTATCCACCCTGGCCGTCACCGAGCCGTTTCTGGGTTTTGACGTCACCAGCATGAAGACCACGGCCGAGAAGAAGAACGGCTCCTACGTGCTAAACGGCACCAAGTGCTTCGTGCCCATGGCGGGCCGGGCCCAGGACATCCTTGTGGCGGCCATGGACGAGGGCAGGCCCCAGCTCTTTGTGGTTTCGGCCAAGAACCCGGGAATCTCCATTTCCGAACGGGAAAAGAACCTGGGCCTTTATGCCCTGGAGACCCACAAGGTGACCCTGGAAAACTGCGAGGTTCCGGCCGGGGACCGTCTGGGTGAGGCCGAGGGCGTGAACTTCTCCCGGATCATGCAGAAAACCCGGGTGGGTCTTTCCGCCATGGCCACGGGAATCGCCCGGGCCTCCTACGAGCTGGCCCGGAAATACGCCCGGGAGCGGGAGCAGTTCGGCGAGTTCATCGGGCAGCGCCAGGCCGTGGCCTTCATGGTGGCGGAAATGGCCTACGAGACCGACTCCATGCGGCTGTTGACCTGGAAGGCGGCCTCCATGCTGGAAAACGGCAAGGACGCGGCCCGGGAGGCGGCCCTGGCCCGGATGTACGCGGGCGAGATGTCCATGAAAATCTGTGACTACGGGGTACAGGTCATGGGCGGCCACGGCTACATCCGGGACTACCCCATGGAGCGCAATTACCGTAACGCCCGGGGCGTCGCCATTTGGGACGCCATGGCCACGGTGTAAACCCTTTATCAATCAGGGACCCGGCGCGGGCGGCGACCCCCGGGACCTGGGGAGGATATCATGATCAATCTGGACACCCCCGATGTCATCCTGAAGGTGAAGACGGCCATGAACGGCCTGGCGGCATCTCTGCTCCGGCCCGTGGCCCGGAAGTACGACGAGGCCGAGCACGAGTACCCCACGGAACTGGACGTGTTCCGGGGCCTGAATGTCATGGGCGGCCCCAAGAAGAAGAAGGACAAGGCCGAGGGCGGCGAGAAGGACAAGAAGGACAAGAAGGATCGCATGGGCACCAACCTGGGCACCGTGGTGACCGTGGAGGAGATGTGTTGGGGCGACGCGGGCCTCATGCTCTCCATCCCCAACGCGGGCCTGGGCAACGCGGCCATTTCCGCCGTGGCCACGGAGGAGCAGAAGGAACGCTTCGGCAACAAGTGGGCCGCCATGGCCATCACCGAGGCGGCCTCCGGCTCCGACTCGGGCTCCATCTCCACCACGGCCGAGCTGGACGGGGACGAGTGGGTGCTAAACGGCGAGAAGATTTTCGTCACCTGCGCGGACCGTTGCGACGCGGTGGTGGTGTGGGCCACCCTGGACAAGGAGGCCGGCAAGCGGGGCATCAAGAGCTTTGTGGTGGAAAAGGGCACCCCCGGGTTCACCCTGGCCCACCTGGAGCACAAGCTGGGCATCCGGGCCTCGGACACGGGCACCTTCGTCCTGAACAACTGCCGCATCCCCAAGGGCAACATCCTGGGCTCGGCCGAGATCAAGAAGACCACTGAGGGCTTCAAGGGGGTCATGAAGACCTTTGACAACACCCGGCCCATGGTGGCGGCCATGAGCCTGGGCATCGCCCGGGCGGCCCTGGATTTCACCCGGGAGAAGCTCGATGAGGCCGGGGTGGCCCTGGACTACGAAACCAACCCTAACAACCAATCCTCCATGCAGAAAGATTACCTGTGGATGGAGGCCAACCTGGAGGCCATGCGCCTTTTGACCTGGCGCGCGGCCTGGATGGCGGACAACGAGACCAGCAACTCCCTGGAAGCCTCCATGTGCAAGGCCAAGGCCGGTCGTTACGGCACCCTCATCACCCTGAAGTGCGCCGAGATTCTGGGCCCCCTGGGCATCTCCCGGGAGTACCTGGCGGAAAAGTGGATGCGGGACTCCAAGATCATGGACATCTTCGAGGGCACAGGCCAGATCCAGCACCTCATCATCGCCCGGAGCGTGTTGAAGATGAGCAGCAAGGAACTCAAATAAGACGGCATGGGAGGGAGGGCTGGCCCTTCTTTCCTTTGCCGGCTGGATGCAAAAAGCCGTCCGGGGCGTTTTCCCCGGGCGGCTTTTTTTGTCAGGCCCTGTCCGCGCCGGGCGGGTCAACGGCTGCCCGGTGCGGTTGGGGAAGGCTCAAGGAACGATCGGGGGAAAGAGGGGGCCGCAGAACTGGTCCTCCATCGTCAGGGCGAATTCCGCCACCGCATAGATCACGGCGGTCGGGACGAAGTCCAGGGCTGCCTCGGCCACGGCGGCCACGTCCGTGTCCCCGACCGTGTCACCCCACAGGGCGAAGAGAAGGTCGTAGCCCTGGGTCACCAGCCAGGTGACAAAGTAGTCGGGCTCCTCGGGTTGCATGAGGATCAGAGTTTCGTGGGAAGAATTGAACAGTTCCACGATGTCCGGTACGCTGTTGGTGTTGATCCCATCGAAATTGAAGTCCATTTCGATGGGTATGGGTATCCTGCTGATGAGCCCGAACAGATCGTTGGGGAAGGTGATGGGGAAACCCAGGGGAAAGATCCCTCCGAAGGTTGGATCCGGGAAAAGGCCGGTGATGTGGTTGCCCGTGAAGGGCATGGCCAGGGCGTTGACGTCCAGCCCCGTGAAGAAGACCGGGGCGTTGATGTCCACCAGGAACTCACCTGCGAGGTTGAAATTGATGTTGCCTTCCAGGGCGGTTTTGCAGGTGGAGACCACCATCTGGGCAAGGGCTGCGCATTCCGGGGTGAAACCAAAGAGGCCGAGAAGGAAATTGTGCGGATCACCCGGCCGCTGACGCACCAGGCCCATGCCTTTGACAGCGTCGTCCAGGGCGCTGATGAGAAGGGCCTTGGAGGCCTGGAGGTCGGCGCCGGGATTTTTGGGGGACAGGAAAGTCCCTGCGAGCAGACTCTGCATGGTCTGGCCGCCGTGGATCAACCCGTAGATGTCGGCGTCCAGGTCGTAGAAGTACTGGATTTGCAGCGCGGCCAGGAAGGCCTTGCAGGCGGCCCGGAGCATGAGGACGTCGGCGTAGTCGCTGATCACGGTGTTGTGCAGCAGGGGCGCTTCCCAGGTCTTGAGCACCGTGGGGGACACGGCGTTCAGGTTGGCGATGGCCTCCTCCACCTCGGGACGCACGATGTTTTCAAAGAAATCCTGCAATTCGGCACCCGTGGGGCAGTCGGCCGGGATGTCATTTTCCAGGTCCAGCTTATGGATGTTGTGGAGGCTGCCCCTGAGACCGAAGTCGAACTGGAACCCGAAGGCGTCCAGGATGTCGCCCAGGCTTTCCAGGACATTGGGGTCGGCTCCGGGATAGGTGTCTAACCAAAGGGAAACCATCCGGGTTCCGGCGTAGAACAGGTTGGCCACGTCCCGGTCGTTCCCCGGCGTGTCACCCGTCAGTTCCACCGCGGCCTTGAAATACGTCCGGGCCCGGAGATGCCAGTTGTCGGAAAGGTCCGAAAACCCGGCGTCCAGGAGTTCGTCAAGGGGCATGCCCGCAGTGCTGGGATTGTAGAGCACAGAGGGCACCACCGGGTCCGGGTCCAGGGTGGTGACCCCCGGGGTCCCCGCCGGGTTGTTCTGGGGAATGGCGATCCCGGTCGCGATCATCACGAAGCCGAGATCAATGGGATCGTTCGTGGACAGGGAGAAAGTGTTGGTGCCCGTGCCGGGTCCTGTGACCAGAACCAGGGGATAGATCTGGCCGTTCTCCATCAGGTAGACCTGGATGGGCACATCCGTGGGAAGGCCTGTCAGGGTGAAGGAACGGGCGTCCGGGATGCCGTCGCCGTTGGTGTCCACGTCGAGCGGCATTCCGTCGGTGTCATAAGTCGCCACGACCAGGTTTCCGGCGATGACCATTAGGATGGCACCTGATACGCTGCCGGAAAGGGAGGCGTCGCCGGAGGCCGGGCCCGCTGGGCCAATGGCCATGTCATCCAGCCGCACGGAGGTTCCCCGCACCAGGAAGCGGTTCACGTCCGTTATGGTGTTGCCGGGTTCAGCCTCATTCAGGTCCGCATCCAGGTCCCGGGAAAAGGAGCGCCACGATCCGTCATCGGCATCGTTGCCCAGGGCATGGTGTACGTAAGTTCCCTCGAGCAGCCCGTCTTTTTTTCCAGGGGTGTAATACAGGTAGCGGACGCCAGCCGGCGTATCCACCTCCACGTAGACGTAAAAAAAGGCGCTGCTTTTCAGGCTCCACTGTGCGGTTGTTCCGGTTTCATTCAAAGGAGCCTGGCCTGGGGCCCCCATGGCAAACCAGTTGTTGATGGTGGAGGCTGTCAGCTCAATGACCCTGGAGCCGGAATCCGCATCCACCACGTTCTGGATCATGAAGGTCCCTCTGGGTTCGGAAACGTACCAGTCTCCCTGAGTGCCGTCCTCAAAGTCCCATGAGGTTCCCGCCAGGGCGGATCCTGCGGTGAAGAGTATTCCCAGGATCAGAGCCGCCAGGGCCATCCGTGTCCCGTGTCTTGGGAAACTATTAAAGAATTTCATGAATCCCCTCCTTTCGTCCCATTGGGGACTCCGGCGGAAATTGTGCTGAAAATTTCCGCTTTTTGGGGAAGGTGTTTCCGCAGATCCTTTCCCCGGGACTGAAATCAGCCAATAATCGCTGGGAAAAGGCTTTGCCAAAGCCAGAGGAGAGGGGCGAGACGCTGGGGGAGGATTGGATGAGTTTCGGGTTTTGAGCAGGATTGTGATGAAGGGCCAGATCTTCGAGGGATTCCCCAGAAAGCTAACCCGGGGTACTTTTGGGACCATGCGGCGCATGGCGTGCACCCTGTCCCCTTCCAGCCGGGAACATTGCAGCGGGGCTGCTTTGCATAGAATCTTCTATATTCTCGCTGATTATCAGATAATCACTGATTGGCTGGCTGTCAACCATGCCCGGCCTCGCGGCATCTTTTTCCCCTTGCCGGTTGGGCGCAAAAAAGCCGCCCGGGGCGAACGCCCCGGGCGGCTTTTTTGCGTCAGGCCCTCGCCTCGCCGGGCGGCTTGGTGGCTGCCCGGCGAGGTAGGGGCGGATCAGGGAATAATGGGCGGAGCAAAGAGGGGATCGGAGAACTGATCCGTCATCTTCAGGCAGAACTCCGCCACCGCGTAGACCACGGCGGCCGGGACAAAGTCCGGCGCGGCTGTGGACAGCGCGCCCACATCCGTGTCCCCGACGGTGTCTCCCCACAGGGCAAAGAGAAGGTCGTAGCCCTGGGTCACCAGCCAGGTGGCCATGTAGTTGGGCTCCTCAGGCAGCATGAGGTCCAGGATTTCGCTGGAGTAATTCACCAACTCCACAATGTCGGGCACGTTGTTGGTGTTGAACCCGTCGAAATTGAAGTTCAGCTCGATGGGGACGGGCAGTAGGTCCATGAGGCCGAACATGCCGTTGGGGAGGGTGACGGGCGAACCCAGGGGGAAGATTCCTCCGAAAGTGGGGTCCGGGAACAGGGTTGTGATGCGGTTGCCCGTGAAGAACGCCATCAGCAGGGCGTTGCCGTCCAGCCCCGTGAAAAAGGCCGGAGCGTTGATGTCCACCTGGACCTCGCCCATGACGTTGAACTTGATGTTGCCTTCCAGGCCTACTTTGCCGGTGAAGGCCGCGATCTGGGCAAAGGGCGCGCACTCCGGGGTGAAGCCGAAGAGGCCCACGAAGTAGTTGCGCGGGTCGCCAGGCCGCTGGCGAACCATGCCCATGCTGGTGTTGGCGTCATCCAGGGCGCTGATGAGCAGGGCCTTGGCGGGCAGGAGGTTGGCAGCCGGATTCTTGGGGGCCAGGAAGCCGTTGCCATACAGATTCTGCATGGTTTGGCTGCCGTGGATGAGCCCGTAGATGTTGGCGTCCATATCGTAGAAGTACTGGATCTGCAGCACGGCCAAGCCCGCCTTACAGGCGGCCCGGAGCATGAGGACATCGGCGTAATCGCTCAGCACGGTGTCGTGCAGCAGCGGCACTTCCCAGGTTTTCAGCACCGTGGGGGACACGGCGTCCAGGTTGGCGATGGCCCCTACCACCTCGGGCCGCACGATGTTTTCAAAGAAATCCTGCAATTCGGCGCCCGTGGGGCAGTCAGCCGGGATGTCATTAAGCAGGTCCAGTTTCTGGATGTTGTGGAGGCTTCCCCTGAGACCGAAGTCGAACTGGAACCCAAAGGCGTCCAGCACATCGCCCATGCTTTCCAGGACGTTGGGGTCGGCGCCGGGATAGGTGTCGAACCACAAGGACACCATCCGGGTTCCGGCGTAGAACAGGTTGGCCACGTCCCGGTTGTTGGACGGCGTGTCGCCCGCGAGCTCCACTGCGGCCTTGAAGAACGTCCGGGCCCGGAGGTACCAGTTGTCGGCCAGGGCCGAGAACCCGGCGTCCAGGAGCTCGGAAAGGCTCATGCCCGCAGTGACGGGGCTGTTGAGTACGGATGGCACCACCGGATCGGACGACAGGGTGGTTACCCCGGGGGACCCCGCCGGATTGTTGTTGGGAAGGGCGATCCCGGCCGAGATATTCACCTGACCGAGATCAATGGGGTCTTCCGTGGAAAGGGAGAAGGTGTTGGTGCCCCCTCCTCCCGTCAGGAGGACCAGGGGATAGATCTGGCCGTTCTCCACCAGGTAGACCTGGATGGCCACGTCCGTGGGAAGGCCTGTCAGGGTGAAGGAATGGGCATCGGGGATGCCGTCGGGTGGTTCGCTGGTGTCCACGTCCAGAGGCATGCCGTCCGTGTCGTAGCTCGCCACGACCTGGTTGTCGACAATCGCCAGGAGGATGGTGCCGGACACGCTGCCGGAAAGCTCGGCGTTGCCCGAAACAGGGGCTGCTCCGCCAATGGCCATGTCATCCAGCTTCACGGAGGTGCCCCGCACCAGGAAGCGGTTCACGTCCGTAATGGTGTTGCCGGGCTCGGCCTCCTCAAGGTCTGCGGCCAGGTTCCGGGAAAAGGAGTGCCACGATCCGTTGTTGGCGTCGTCGCCCAGGGCGTGGTGCACGTAGGCCCCCTGGAGCAGCTTGTCCACGCTGCCGGGGGTGTAATACAGGTAACGGGTACCCGCAGGCGTATCCACTTCCACGTAGAGGTAGAAGAAGATGTTGCTTTTGATGCTCCACTGGGCGGCTGTTCCGGTTTCGTTAAGGGGCGTCCGGCCGGGAGCTCCCAGGGCAAACCAGCTGCTGGTGTTGGAGGCTCTCAGCTCTATGGCCCGGGAGCCTGAATCCGCGTCCGCCACGTTGCGGATCAGGGCGGTCCCGCTGGCCGTGGAAACGTACCAGTCTCCCTGGGTGCCGTCCTGGAAGTCCCAGGAAGTGTCCGCCAGAGCCGGCCCGGCGGCGAAGAGGATTCCCAGGACCAGGACCGCCAGAACCATCCGGGCCCCGTGCCTTGGAAAAACGTTAAAGAACTTCATGGATCCCCCTTTCGCCCCATAGGGGCTACGGCTGAAAATGCGTGTCGATCATCAATGCGCCATACTTGAGAAGGTGTTTCCGCAAGGTTCTCCCCGAGGGCTGAAATCAACCTAGAACCGTTGAAAAGGCCTTCGTCGAAGCCGTAGAGCAGGAAGGAGGCTCCGGCGGGTGTACGGATTCGCCCCGGGCCTGGGACGGGATCGTAATGAATGTGCTGATCGCCGAAGGGTTTCCAAGGAAGCGAATCCAGAGTATTTTCGGGACGATGCGGCATATGGCCCGCGCCATGCCCCTTTGCGCCGGGAATCGTTTCGGATCGGGACGCTATTTTTCGCGTACATGAACCCACTATTATATACAGCCTAATGCCTGGGTATGTCAACCCCTGCCCAGCCGCTGGTTTTGGAATCATCCTTCCGGGCCTCCGGGTGGTTTTCCCGGGAATTTGACTCGAAAAAAATCACGAAGTTCATTTGGATTTTCCGGGGCGTTTCGGCGTAGGATGAAAAAGTGCGTTTCCGAGGCGTGACCGGTTTTCTCCGAACCGGAATCAACCAGGCGGCAAAGGACCATGGACGAAACGACACGCAAGGTGAAGGCGATGGCCTTGGAGGCAGGGTTCGACCTGGCGGGGGTGTCGGGCATCCGGCTGCCGGCCGCACACGGACAGCGCCTGGGCCGCTGGCTCTCCCTGGGCTATAACGGGGGCATGGAATCCATGCGGGAACATTTTTCCCGCCGCCTGGACCCCCGCATGCTGGCTCCAAGGGCCAGAAGCGTCCTTTGCCTGGCCATCCATTATTACACTCCCGACGAACCCATGCCGGAAGACGACCGGGTTTACGGGCGGGTTGCACGGTATGCCCGGGGGCGGGATTATCACCACCTGGCCAGGGAGAGAATGGAGGCCCTGATCCGGGCCCTGGACCAGGCTTTTCCCGGCCACGGGCACATGCCGGCCGTGGACAGTTCGCCGATCCTGGAACGGGCCTACGCCCAAGAGGCAGGATTGGGATTTCTGGGCAAAAACGGCGCCCTCATCACCCGGGAGTTCGGGTCCTGGGTCGTGCTCTGCGAATTCCTCACCTCCCTGGAGCTTGCGCCCGGCGCTCCGGTGGAGGACCGGTGCGGGGACTGCAGCCTGTGCCTTTCCGCCTGCCCCACCGGGGCCCTGGTGGAGCCGGGGCTCCTGGATGCCCGGCGCTGCCTTTCCTACCTCTCCACGGTCCATTCCGGCGAAATTTCCCCTGCACAGAGCCGCCTTTTGGGGGACCGCCTCCTGGGCTGCGACGCCTGCCAGGAGGCCTGCCCCCACAACGGGAACGCCGCCACGACCCGCCACCTAGACGCCTGGAACCAGGGCGCCTGGATGGACCTTTCCCTTGTGCTGGAAACCCCAAGTGAAAAGCGGTTTGCGAAACGTTTTGCCCAAACGCCCCTGGCCCACGCCCGCCGCAAGCGTTTGGAGCGGAACGCCCGGGCCATCCAGGAAAATTTCCAGCTATCATCCAAGGTCAGATCGTAAACTTCCCGCTCTGTCCCAGGAATGCCGCCGGGTTTTCGAATCCCAGCTTTTGGATCACGGCCTCCGGGTGGCCCCGGCGCTTCATCTCCCCCAGGGTCCGGGGCACGGCCAGGGGGTCGGAGTTTCCCCAGTCCGCGGCCGAGTTGATCCAGATCCGTTCGGGTCCGTACATCTCGAAGATGTCCACGGCGCGTTGGGGGGTGCACTTGCTGTTGGGGTAGAGGGTGAGGCCGGCCCAGAATCCTTGGTCCAGGATGAGCCCCACGGTGTGTTCCTCGGCGTGGTCGATGATGACCCGCCCGGGCCGGATGCGGGGCTCGTTCTTCAGGGCGTCCATGATCAGGCGGGTGCCCTTGAGCTTGTCCTCCAGGTGGGGGGTGTGGACCAGGATGAGCTGATCGTGGTCAGCGGCGAGCGCTATGTGGCGCTCCAGGACCCGGACCTCGTTTTTGCTGTTCTTGTTCAGGCCGATCTCCCCGATCCCCAGGACCGAGGGCAGGGAAAGCAGCTCCGGGATCAACTCCACCACCTGGCGGCCCAGTTCCGGGTCCTCGGCCTCCTTGGGGTTCAGGCAGAGCCAGCAGAAATGCCGGATGCCGAACAGGGCCGCCCGCTTTTGCTCGCACTCGGCGATCTGGAGGAAGTAGTCCCGGAAATGGGAGGCGTGGGCCCGGTCGAAACCAGCCCAGAACGCGGGCTCGGTAACAGCCGCGCATCCGGCCACGGCCATGCGCTCGTAGTCGTCCGTGGTGCGGGATACCATGTGGATGTGTGGGTCGATCCATTTCATGGCAAGT
>Ga0180009_10001478_pt1 | contig 28769 bp, 31 predicted proteins | sample OS_PC_MetaG_FD_123537 | JGI IMG/M metagenome (GOLD analysis project Ga0180009, IMG submission 123537) | Groundwater microbial communities from the Aspo Hard Rock Laboratory (HRL) deep subsurface site, Sweden - OS_PC_MetaG | ecosystem: Environmental > Aquatic > Deep subsurface > Groundwater... | reverse complement strand
TTTTCACCGCGATAAAATTCAAAATGATTTTATTACACTTCTGCGAGGCGAAAAATTTAACATTCCTCTTTATGGTAATACCTGCTAAACATGGGCAGGATGTTCAGACACGCTGGGTTGAGCGGTACAGTTCCGAGCAGGGCATTATTCAAACTTACGTGCAACTTTATGACCGGTTAAGAAAACGAATACCTGTGCCGTTTGCTTTAAAAGCGGACAGGTATACGCGTAATGATAATCCGCCGTTTGTACAGGCCGCGCGCGAGGCGCTGGTCAATCTTCTGATGCATATGGATTATTTCGATGCGAAAGGCGCGGTAGTGAAATGTTACGATGACCAAATTTTGTTTCGCAATGCTGGCTGTTTAAGGTTTCCAATTGAGCGTATAGGAGGCATGGTCTAATAGTTTTTCCTAAAAAATAAAATTGGGCAACCCCCGCTCCGCAGTGATTGCCCTTTTAATCCTTAAATATAATAAAAGTATATACCAATTTTTAGATATATCAAGCATTATTTTGGATAGATTTTTTAAAAATGGCTTAACAGTATGTCGCAAAAAGTATATACTTTTTGCGACATCAATAGAGAGGAGAGTATAATGCAAAGCATTGTAACTAAAATAAAAAAAAGAATATACAGCAAAAATCGAGGTTTTGTTTTTACGAAAAGCTATTTTCTTGATCTTGGAAGCCGTACGGCCGTGGCTAAAGCTTTAGAGCGATTAGCAGACTCCGGAACTATCCGCCGACTTGCACGTGGTTTATATGATTGTCCGGAGAAACACCCTGTATTGGGAGAATTACCCGCGAATTATGAGCGCATCGCTCAAGCATTAGCAGGAAGGGATAGTTTGAAAATTCAATCTTCCGGGGCATATGCCGCCAATCTCCTTGGCTTAACCGAGCAAGTACCAGCGAGAATTGTTTTTCTGACAGATGGCGCCAACAGGACAGTGCAGGTCAAAAATCAGCAGATTGTTTTAAAAAGAACAACACCCAAGAATATGGCAACTGCCGGGTATGTTAGTGGTTTGGTCATTCAGGCTTTGCGGTATTTAGGAAAAGATTACGTAGATGATAAAACGATAGGAATGCTTAAAAAGAGATTAATCGGGGATGATAAACGTCAGCTTATGCGTGATCTTCGCTATGCCCCTTCGTGGATAGGATCAATATTTAGACAACTGCAAGAATGAGAGGGCAGTATAATGATAAGATTTGGAATTAGACAATCATTTGACAGAATTGAGCAGATTGAAGATAGGTATGCCAATATAAACGTTCCTGTTGAGGTGGCGTTGCCGTATTATTGGGATATATATGAACCTGTAAGAGGACACTTGGCGGAAATAGCAGAAAAGATTAAATCTTATGGAACTGAAGTTTTAAGTATTCACGCGGTTCAGGCTCCTATTACGGATGAACGATTTAAGATATGGGGAAATGAAATAGCTGATTTCGCCAGGGCACTCGGGGCGACGAATATTACTTTGCACCCTAACAATGTTAATAAGGATAAAGCCGTCCAAGACGAAGCACTCAAGAATTTGGAATATTTTTCCGAGCTATATAAAAACGATGTGGTCTTTTGTATTGAAACTTTTGAAGGTAAGCGAAGAGTTTTTACTTCCGATGAAATAGCATCATTTAACTTGCCGATGACATTGGATACATCGCATATACGAGAGGACGAAAAGGTCTGGAGCTTGATTAAGGGATATAAAGAGCGCATCTTCAATGTGCATCTTTCAGCAAGAGAAGGCGCGAAACAACATCTGCCTGTTGACGATTTTTGCAAAGAGGTGGTGCGCTATCTGATAGATAATAAATGGAATGGGAACGTGATCTTGGAGTATCTATTTGAGTTTCACGATCAGATGTCGAAGGATTTGGAGCTCTTAAAAGCAATGCAGTAAACGGACGAATTATTTATTTTGGATATGTAAGATACTTGCCATTTTGGGCTTAAGCTTATTTAATTCTAACGGTATTTGTTTTGGCTGAATTGTTGTAACGTATTGTAAATCAAAGAGTTGTTTATTTAAACGCAAAGGTTTACTTCCAAGTTTTATTATACCCTATAAGGTATATATATGTAGTTATTACACCTTTAAGGGTGTAATATAGTTATTATAATACCTTAAAGGGTACAAAAAATTGCAAAAAATATTGCAATTATACCTGATTGGTGGTATACTTTGATTACTATGAAAAATAATATTGCTTCTCAAATAAAGATGCTCCGTAATAAAAATGGTTTAACTCAAATTGAGTTTGCCAAACGGGCAGGAGTTGGCTTGCGCTTCTTGAGGGAACTTGAACAAGGTAAGACTACGATAAGAATGGATAAGCTTATGCAAGTTTTGGACTTTTTGGGATATCATTTGGAATTAAAAAGGAATGAATCGCAAGATATTAAGGAACACGAAAGAATCTAGGGAATAAAATCTATGGATGTCTTACGAAAGGCGCAAGTTTTTTATAAGGATGATTTAGCGGGCTTACTTTCAGAGGCTCGAGATGGCTATATTTTTCAATACGATCACGCATTTTTGGAAAAAAGCATTCCAATTTCAGTGTCTCTGCCTCCTAGAGAAGAACCCTATCAATCAAAAGAGTTATTTCCTTTTTTTAAAGGGCTTCTTCCCGAAGGGTGGTATTTAAACATAGTGAGTTTGACACAAAAAGTAGATAGCAATGATCCCTTTGGTTTATTATTGGCAAGCGCAAGCGGAGATACTATTGGCGCTGTTACAGTTAGGAAAATGTGAAAATGAATTTGAATGAGAAATTCTTTAAAGAGATGTTCAATTCTCCTAAAATTCCGGTTATAGATTTTGGATTAGGAGATATATCCCGGAAAGCGCAAGAACTGGCTGGCAAACTTTCCATTTCCGGCGTTCAGCCTAAACTATCTGTTAAACTTGACGAGAAGCAGAATATGTTGATTCCTGTGGCTGAAGGCGGAGAATATATTTTAAAACCACAAACCCCTACATTTGCGAATATCCCAGAAAATGAACAATGTTGTATGGATATAGCCAAAGAACTAAATATAGAGGTACCGCTGCATTGTTTGATTCCTTTAAAAGATAAAAGCCTAGCCTATGTGGTTAAAAGATTTGACCGGGAAAAGAGTGCGAAAATTCACCAGGAAGATTTTGGGCAAATTCTTGAACAAACGGATAAATATAAGGGATCGGTAGAACAAATAGGTAGGAAGTTAAAGGAAATCTCTTCAGCACCGGGTTATGACGTTCAATTGTTATTTGAACGTGTTATTCTTAATTTTATTCTTGGTAATGGCGATGCCCACTTAAAGAATTATTCCATTGCACATAGAGATAAGGATAATATCCGGTTAACTCCGGCCTATGATATTGTGTGTTCAAAGTTGGTGATTCCTGAAGAAGAAGATTCAGCGATTACTATACATGGCAAAAAGAATAAGCTGCTGCGAGAAGATTTTAATCAGCTGGGAGATGATTTTAATATCCCCATAAAGATTCGGTACGAAAAATTTGGAAATAAATTTAATGTTATTAGAAGAATTATAGAAACTTCTAGTATTGCTAAAGAAAAACAAGTACAATTTCTTGAGATCGTCAAGGAGAGAATTAATCGTATAGGGTTGCTAGAATAAGGCGAAAGAGGTGAGATATGGCTGATTTTTCTTTTGATATTACTTCAAAGGTGGATTTGCAGGAGATTGACAATGCAATTAACCAGGCGAAAAAGGAACTGGCTAACAGGTACGATTTTAAAGGTGCCAAGTTTTCGATAGATTATAATAGAGAAGAAAAAAAGATAACCCTGGTCGCCGGAGATGATTTTAAATTGAGGGGTATCCATGATAGTCTGGGCCTGAGATTGACAAAAAGAGGCATTTCGTTGAAATCTATTAAATACAAAGAGCCTGAAAAGGCGTTTGAGGGGAATCTGCGGCAGGTCGCAGAGATAACAGACGGCATTCCGAAAGAAAGGGCCAGGGAGCTGGTCCAGATAATCAAGGATTTGCGGCTGAAGGTTCAGGCCAGAATAGAGGAAGATAAAATAAGAGTCGTAGCTTCTAAAAAAGATGACCTTCAAACAGTTATAGCGCATTTAAAAAATATAGATTTCCCTGTATTTTTACAATTCTGTAATTATAGATAAAAAGCTGTTCGCTACTCGGGTATTGTTGAGGCGCAAAGTTTATGGTATAATACAGACAAATGATTAAAGAATTCTCAAGGCAAAAATTGAATAAAACGAGCGTAACGCTTAAGAAAAAGATTTTATCTTTACCTGTGGAGCCTGTAAAGATAGAAGATAACTCTAAGATATCCGATCTTGTAGCTAGTTTTAAGAATAGTTCCATACAGGCGCGGAATATCTATAAATGCGCCAATGTTTTTAAAAAGATGCTTCAGGATAAGGCGCAGCCTACCATATATTTGGGCCTTGCAGGGCCATTAATAGCGGCAGGGCTAAGGGATATTATAAGGAATATGATAAAGTTTAAGATGGTGGATATAGTGGTTTCCACTGGCGCGATAATATATCAGGATATATATCAGGCAAGAGGTTTCAAACATTATATAGGAAACCCTGACGCAGATGACAGGGTGCTGGATAAATTATACATTGATAGAATTTATGATACATATGTGGATGATGAAAAATTCTGGGATACTGATAATTGGATAGGCCGCGTTGCGGATACAATGAAGCCAGGAAATTACTCCTCCAGGGAATTTATAGAGACGCTTGGCTCTCGCTTGAGCGATAAAGATTCTATTGTAAAGACTGCTTATGAATATAATGTTCCTATTTTTTGCCCTGCCTTAAATGACAGCTCAATAGGTATAGGACTTACCAGCCATTATCATAGATGCAAAGAAAATAAATTGTCCGGCGTGCACATTGATTCCATACAGGATAATTACGAGATAACCCAGACCATAGTGAAATCCAAAAAGACAGCCGCTATCTATATTGCAGGAGGCGTTCCTAAAAATTATATAAACGATGCTGTTGTAATGGGGTATATTTTCAATAAAGATACAGGCGGACATTCATACGCATTTCAGCTTACAACAGATGTACCTCACTGGGGAGGGTTAAGCGGCAGCACATTAAAAGAGGCTACCTCATGGGGAAAGATTAATAATGACGCAAGCTGCGCAATGGCATTTGTTGAGCCCAGCGTAAGCCTGCCCCTCGTTTACTCATATGCCTTTCAGGAAAAGTTACACAGGGCCCGCAAAAGAAAAAAATTTGTCTGGAATAAAGATATTCTGACAAGCTTTAAAAATGGCTGATCTTCCAAAACCAAAAATTGTAAAGTTAGAATCCAATTCAAAGTATCAGAGGCTTTTTAATAAAGATTCAGGGACTCTGGGCCTTAAGTCAGGCCATGTTATATTGAAAAAAGGAGAAGAGATAGGCGAACACTCAACCAATGATCTGGAAGAGGCTCTAGTGATATTAAAAGGTAAAGGGCTGCTTCTCATAAACAGTGAAGAAGAATTTGATTTTGAAGATAATTCCGTGTTATATATACCGCCAGATACAATTCACAATGTAAAAAATACAGGCAATGGAATATTGGAGTATATATTCATAACCTCAAATGCCAAATAAAAATTATAAAGCGCGTTTTAAATTTTGCGATCTGGAAGATAAATATTCTTCCTGGGATAAGTCCAGGATAGCGATATTGCCAGTTGCTTATGATTTGACCGCTTCTTATAAATCTGGAGCTTCTGCCGGGCCAAAGGCAATAATAGATGCCTCGAGGTATATGGAGACATATGATGATGAAACAGGGAAAGAGATTTATAAATTTGGCATATATACTGCCAAAGAAATTAAGCAAACAGGCGCCAAGCCGGAAGGTATAATTAATAAAGTTGAAAAAGAAGTCATATCTATTTTAAAAGCAGGCAAGTTTCCCGTGGTTTTGGGCGGAGAGCACTCCATTACACTTGGTCCTGTAAGAGCATGTAAGAAGATTTTTAAGAATTTTTCAGTGCTGCAGTTGGACGCGCACAGAGACATGCGCGATAGTTTTCAGGGCTCAAAATATAGCCACGCATGTATTGCAAAGCGTATCGTAGAACTTACAGGCCTTTCCCAGGCAGGGGTAAGAAGTATGTCAAAAGAAGAATCCGGCAAATCCAACAATAATCTCAAAACATTTTTTATGAAAGATATGGTAAATAATATGGCGTGGGTGGATGAAGTGATAGATTCTTTGGATAACGATAGAGTATATGTTACCATAGACATGGATGCTTTTGACCCGTCTATTATGCCGAGCGTAGGCACGCCTGAACCTGGCGGCATGGGGTGGTATGAGACACTTGTGTTATTTAAAAGGCTCAGCCAGAAAAAAGAAGTTATAGGATTCGACGTGGTGGAGTTGTCTCCTATGCAGGGCAACATCAGCCCAGATTTTTTAGCCGCAAAGGTAATATATAAATTCTTGAATTATATTTTTTAGGATAAGGAAAGATAATTATGCGGATTAAGATAGAAACAAAAATAGGGGGAATGTTTCTTATATTTTTTATAGAATTAATTATATTTACGTACTTTGTGTATGTAATTAATGAAAGGCATGATCAAGATCATCTTATGCTGCATAAAAATGCAGAAAAAATGCAGTTAGTTAGAAGCCTCCAGATTGGCCTGGCCCAGGTAGTTATGCCTGCGAATGATTTTTTGATCGCAGGGGGAAGCCCTGATGAGCCAGAAAACTTTAGAATTTTATGCGGCAAGATTGAGAACTTGTTTAAAATAATAAGTGATATAAAATTCAACAATGTTGACGAAAACCAGTTAATTAAGCATATAGAGAAAGAATACCTAGAGCTTAAAAATACAGCGTTACAAATATTTTCTCTATCTGATGCAATCGGGAATATAGAGGCAGGTAAGCTCATGGAAAAGATGGATACCATTGCTGATAATGCTATAAGAGATGCTGAAAATTTTTCCAGGTTTGTTCACAGCGAAAACCTACAGATAGAAGCAAAGTCAGATATGACCAAAATTTTGTTTAGTTTGGTTATCCTGATAGGTATTCTGGTGAATATCATTTTTATTTTAGGGCTCTGGTTTTTCTTCAAGCGCACCATATCATCTCCGATAATCCATCTAAAAGATACAGCATTAGAAATCGCGCATGGAGATAGGGAGAAAAGAGTAGATATAAAGTTAAAAGACGAAATTGGAGAACTAGGCACTGTTTTTAATTATATGGTTGATGCCTTAAAGGCATCTGAGGAAGATATCCGGCAAGATTCCCAGATACAGAGAATTTTGAACAAATTGCTTAAAATTTCATTAGAAAACATCCCTCTTGAAGAAGTGTTAAAAAAAGCCCTCGCTTATTTAACTCCCTGGTCTAAAGTAATGCCTAAAGGCGGTATCTTTCTAGTAGAAGACAAGCCGGGTGTACTCGTTTTAAAAGCTCAACAAGGATTGTCAGTAGAAATACAAACAATATGCACCTCTGTGCCTTTTGGTAGATGTCTTTGTGGTAAGGCAGCTTTATCCGGCGAAATTGTTTTTTCAGACCATATTGACGAACGTCATGAAAATCAATATAAAGGTATGATGCCGCATGGCCACTACTGTGTTCCTATCATATCCATGGACAAAAAAATACTGGGGATGATTAATTTATATTTAGATGAAGGCCATCAGGCTAATGATAAAGAAAAGGAGTTTTTACATGCAGTAGCAAATATATTAGCAGGTATAATCGAACGCAAGAAAATAGAGGAATATCAAAAACTCCTGCTGAAGGATTTAGATGATATGAATAAAATTATGGTAGGCCGCGAACTCAAGATGATTGAGTTAAAAAAGGAAATCAACAGGTTAAACCAGCAGCTTGGAAGACAGGCGCCTTATAAGGAAGAGGATAAAAAGAATCTAGGTTTATTATGAAAATAGGTCAGAAATTGATATTGATTTTTTTGCTGATTTCCGCATTAGTTTGGATATTTGGGTTCATCTCTGTTAATCTAAGCCGGAAGAGCTTGGAAAGATATATAGGAGAAAGTTATGTATCCTTAGCTGTTGAGGTTCTGGATAAAATTGACAGGCATATCTACAGCAGGATTGAGGAATTTCAGTCTTATTGCAGCGATAAGCTGTTGCAGGAAGGTATTTCAGCCTCAAACCAGGAATTTGAGAAATTAGAAGATATAGAGGGGTATATTACAAAACAGGACAATGAATGGGTTTCTGCGCCAAGAGAATTATTAACTCCATTTATGCTGCAATTAATAAACAATAGCATGTCGTTTGAACTAAAGGAGAAGCTGGAATTTTATAAAAAGAAGTATAGTTATGAAATTTATGGCGAGATCTTTGCGACAAATAAATATGGGGCCAATGTTTTTCAGACCAGGAAGACATCCGACTACAGGCAAAATGATGAAAAATGGTGGCAGGAGGCGCTGGTTTAGGATTGAGCGTGACTCAAAATATAATTAATGAACACAAAGGGTTTATAGGCGTAGAAAGCCAAATAGGCAAAGGGACCAAATTGACCATTATTTTACATGCGGCAAAAGAATGATATGGCTAAAAAAAAGATATTGATTATAGATGACGAAGAGAATTTATGCAAATTTGTTAAAATAAATTTAGAATTAACAGGCGCTTTTGAGGTAAGCATGGCTACAAATGGCATAGAAGACATTGGCGTAGCCCAAAAAACAAAGCCAGATTTAATCCTCTTGGACATACTTATGCCGGTTATGGATGGCATTGAAGCGCTAAAAAGATTAAGAAAGGACAAAGATACATTCAGGATTCCTGTACTTATGCTTAGCGCGATAGGATATGAGCCATTTAAGATTAGGGCTGCAGAATTATATGCGGAAGGATACATCACTAAACCGATAGAAACCTCTGAGTTGAAAGCTAAGATAGAAGAGGTTCTAAAAAAGGAAGGTTAAATGAAAGAGAGGGCGCTAAAATGGACAAGAAAAAGATACTAATCATTGATGATGAAGAGGGTTTTACAAAAATGGTAAAATTAAATCTTGAGGAAACAGGAGAATATACGGTAAAGATAGAGAATAACAGCAATAATGCCTTTATGGCTGCAAAAGAATTTAAGCCGGATTTAATTCTATTAGATATTATGATGCCTGGCAAGGATGGAGGTGACGTGGCTTCTGAATTGAAAACTGATAATGCCATTAAAGATATTCCAGTCGTATTTTTAACTGCAATTATAAGGGAAGACGAGATGGATTCTCAAGGCGGCTCTATAGGAGGACATCCTTTTATAGCTAAGCCAGTAAGCGCAGAGGATCTTATAAAGCATATCAAAGAGCATATCGGCTAAGTAAAATTATTGTATTGCAAAAAAAGTTTTTTGTGATATAATTAATTTTGTTTAAAAATTGAAAGGAGGAGGAAAGAGTATGATTAAGAAATTAGCAGTAGTAGTTTTTTTCTTTGGTACTGTGATAGGTATGTCAGTTCCTGTCTATTCAGAGTATAATGCTGCAGATCCAACGGATGAATCTATAGCTGTGCCTCAAGATGAAGAGATGCTTCCTGCAGAAGAAGGTGTAGGAGAGGGAGTAATTACAGGGGATGTTACGGCTTTAGACGCAACCGCGGGTTCCATAACTGTAAAAGGTTCTGATGGTGCAGAAAAGGCTTTTAGCGTGGTAGACGGAGAAACTATACTTTGGAAAGGTATAGAGGATATAAAACTGACAGATATCAAAAAAAGCGATAAGGCAGAAGTTGGTTATTATACTGATGATGCAGGAAAGCTTGTCGCAAGCTGGGTGGACGTTATTGTCCCAGAACAGCCAGTTGCTACGGGTACACAAACTGCTCCAGTATCGTCACAGCCAGCAGAGCCTGCAGTGCCTGAGGCAGAATAAATAAAGTATGAACGGGCAACAGGCATCGCAGTTAGGCAGGTTAGTTCCTACGAAAGTATTTTTTACTAAAGGTGTTGGCACGCACAAGGAAGAGTTGCGTTCGTATGAGCTTGCGCTTAGAGACGCAGGCATTGAAAAATGCAATCTAGTGCATGTCTCCAGTATTTTCCCGCCGGGTTGTAAAATTCTTCCGAAAAACGAAGGCATAAAAGAACTCGTACCTGGCATGATAACCTATTGTGTCATTGCCAGGTGTAGCTCCAATGAGCCAAGGCGGCTCATAGCGTCTTCTGTAGGCACTGCAATACCTGCGGACGAAAACATGTACGGCTATATGAGCGAACATCATGCATATGGACAGACAGACGAGTTTGCAGGCGATTACGCAGAAGACCTGGCGGCAAAGATGCTTGCCTCTACAATGGGTTTTCCTGATTTCGATGATTCCAAGGACTGGGATGAAATAAAAAAGGTATATCAGGTCAAGGATAAGATCGTTAAGACTATGAATATGACTCAGTCTACTATAATTGATTCTAACGGTAACTGGTCCACAGTGGTATCAGCAGCGGTATTTTTATTTTAAAGCATATGATTTTTAAAAAACGACCGCATCTTTTTATATTAAAAGGATGCGGAATTTTTTATTTTCTGATATTTATTTTAGCAGGATGCAGCCAAGGCTTATCAGTGAAAGAAACAAGGGTCCTGATGGATACTTTATGCGAGATTTCCTGTTACAGCCCGGACGGAAATAAAGCTGTTCGCGCTATAGACGAGGCGTTTAAGGAGATGCAGCGTATAGAAAAGGTTTTTAGTAAATTTGATAAAAATAGTGAGCTATCAAAGATAAATAAAATAGCAGGGCTTGAAAATATAAAAGTGAGCGAGGAAGCATTTAGATTGACAGAAAGAGCTATATATTATAGCAGGATTTCAGATGGAGCTTTTGATGTAACAGTGGCTCCTCTTATGGAGACATGGGGTTTTGTCCGTAAACATAAATCAATGCCAGGTGAAGATGACATAAAGAATGCATTGAAATCCGTTGGATATAAAAATATAGAACTGGATTCTAAAAAATTATCTATAAGATTTTTGAACAAAGACACAAAAATAGATTTTGGCGGAATTGCCAAAGGCTATGCAATTGACAGGGCAAGAGATGTTCTGGTGTCGAACGGGATTAGAAACGGCCTTGTAAACCTTGGAGGGAATATCTTTGCATTAGGCAATGCGCCTGGGAAGAAAAACTGGAAAATAGGGGTTCAAGACCCTAGAAATAAAAGCAGATTGCTTTACAGTTTTGAATTAACTGATATGGCTATAAGTACTTCTGGAAATTACGAAAGGTTTTTTGAAATAGGAGGTAAAAGATATTCTCATATAATGAACCCTCTTACAGGAGAACCTTGTCAGGGTATTATAAGCGTTACAGTAGCGCTGGATTCAGCAGAAAGAGCAGATGCGCTTTCTACAGCTATATTTGTAATGGGAGAGAAAAATGGCCTTACTTTGGCAAAGTCTATCAAAGACATAAAAGTTCTAATACTTAAAGAAGATGGCAAAATAATATCATATCCATAATAAGTTGACACTGTGACATTGTTAGAGTGTCAACTTAGACCGAATTTTGTATTGACATAATAGTATGGTTTGTTAAAATAGTGTAAATCTTATATCGCCGAGGTAGCTCAGTGGTAGAGCGCGGCCCTGAAAAGGCCGGCGTGGGAAGTTCGATTCTTCTCCTCGGCACCATATCCTCGTGATGGATTGCCAAAGTCGCACAAAAGCCTTATTTTTAAAAACCTTAATTTTATCTTCATTTTTATTTACCCTTTTTTCTCTTGCCTTGTTTATTTTAGATGCAAATGGGGATACTATATATCTTAAAAATGGCAAAAAGATGGAAGGTTTAATAAAAAGGGAGGTAGAAGACGGCGTATGGTTAGATATTGGATTCGGCGCAGTTAAATTAAGATGGGAACAAATCAAAAGTATATATAAGTCTACCCCTGACGAGGTTAAAGCCATACACCAACAATGGCTTAAACAAGAAAAATTAAAAGAAGAGAAGGCGGGAATAAAAGGATACGAAGAGAGTTTGTTAGAACAAGGCCCCCAAGTAAAGCAGAGATTAAGTTATAAGATTTTAGAAGAAATGGCGGAGGCAATAAGACCCGATTCTCTTAAGAAAGATGTAAAATTAAGCTTAAAAGATACTGTTCACTGGTGGATAAGACGTGTCTTTATATTTGAGTTCCTTCTAGTAGGTTTATTTGTTTTACTGTCAGTTAGTTTTAAAGCTCGGCTTGGCAGAGCAATAAGAATAATCGTAATTCTTATCGTTATTGCATTGACTTGTTATTTGTTAAATTTTCTTATCAGTTCTCTGAAACTCATAAATATACCCCACAAGTAAATATCTTACCGCATAATAATCGCAGGACAAATGAATAGTCAAGCCACAAGATGTTCGCTCACCTCTTAATAAACTAATCTATTTAAATAATGAAAAATTTAAATTATGAATATCTTTAAGGTTTGTTTTTTAAAAAGAGTAAGGATGGATACAATGTACATGAACCAGTCTTTTTTAAGAATAAAATTCTTGCAGCAACAAAGGTATTATGATATGATAAAATATAAATTAGGTCCAAAAAATGTTATGAAAATGTGTTAAAAAGGAGGCAGTAAATGAGAAAATTTCGCATAACACTCTTTATTATGATCGGGATTTTATGTTTAGCTGCTCTTACCTATGCAGCTATTCCGCGTGTCATAAACTACCAGGGAAGACTCACAGACAAAGACGATAATCCCTTAACAGGCAATTTTTTAGTTACATTCAGATTTTATGATATAGAAAAAGAAGGACAGCCTATTTGGGAAGAAGGGCATATCCTCAATATTAAAAATGGCCTGTTCAATGTGCTCATGGGTTCTGTGAAACCTCTAGAAATAGATTTTAATAAAAATTTGTGGCTTGGCATGGAGGTTGCGAGCGATGGAGAAATGACCCCTCGCATAAAACTTGCAAGTTCTGTTTACGCTTTGAATGCAAAATCCATTGATATGATAAACTCAAGCCAGTTATTAAGAAATGACATAGATTCTGTGATGTCAGGATCACTTACTCTTAGAAAAGATCTGATCTTAAAAGGTGATACAACCGGGCCGAGCAAGATTGTACTGGCTGATATCCAGGGCAGAGTTTATTATTTATGGGTGGATACGCTGGGTAATCTTAGATTAAAACATGGTTCCCCTGTTTCTGATTTAGACGGCTCTGTGATAATAAAAGAGAAATCAGGTCGCTTGTCATTACACTTTATGCAAAGCATCACACTATTGCTTCTCTTAGTGGCTGTTTTTATACTGGTCCTTATATTTTATTCTTCTAAGAAAAATAGGTAAGAGTACCCTTGCTCTACCCTCTCCCTTAAAAAGGGAGAGGGTTTTTTAATTGACGCATATAATCTATATATGGTATATTATAGTCCTTATGATACCAAGATATTCGCTTCCCAAGATGTCAGTTATATGGTCTGATGAGAATAAATTCCAGAAGATGCTGGATGTTGAAATTCTAGCCTGCGAAGCTTTAGCTAGTCTGGGCAAAATTCCGCAAAAAGAGCTTAAAAAGATAAAGTCCAAAGCAAAATTTGATGTAAAACGGATAGAAAAAATAGAAAAAACAACCCGCCACGATGTAATAGCGTTTCTCCAAAATATAGCTGAATATATAGGGGATTCTTCAAGGTTTATGCATCAGGGCCTTACTTCAAGCGATGTCTTGGATACAGGTTTGTCTGTAATGATGAAGGAGTCGGCTTATATTATTCTGGAAGACCTGAAGATATTAAAAGAGGAATTGAGAAAAAAAGCTAAAAAGTACGCTTATACTATTATGGTTGGAAGAAGCCATGGCGTGCATGCTGAGCCAACAACGTTTGGCTTAAAATTAGCGTTATTTTTTGATGAGATAAATAGGTGTATTGAAAGAATCGATAGAGCAAAGGAAATTATATCCGTAGGTAAAATTTCCGGACCTGTAGGCACATATTCAAATATAGAGCCTTATGTTGAGAATTATGTTTGTAAAAAGCTAGGGCTTAAACCCGCTAATATATCTACGCAGGTGCTCCAGAGAGACAGGCATGCGGAATATTTGTCAGAAATAGCTATTGTGGGCGCTACTCTTGAAAAGATAGCCACGGAATTCAGGAATCTCCAGAAGACAGAGGTTAGAGAGGTTGAAGAGCCTTTTGGAAAAGGCCAGAAAGGTTCCAGCGCAATGCCTCACAAGAGAAATCCTGTCATGTGCGAAAGGATTACAGGCCTTGCAAGGGTTTTACGGGCGAATGCAATTGTCTCCATGGAAAATGTGGCGTTGTGGCACGAAAGAGATATAAGCCATTCTTCAGCAGAGCGTATTATTATTCCGGACAGCGCAATATTGCTGGACTATATGTTGAACCAGATGATAGAGATTATAAGAGGGCTTTTAGTGTATCCAGAAAACATGGCTAATAATATGTCTAAAACAAAAGGCCTGATATTTTCTGCTAGGATTTTAGTAGAGCTTGAGAAAAAGGGAGTTGAACGCAAAAAGGCGTATGATATTATTCAAAGATGCGCTATGAAGGTCTGGGAAAAAGATATTAATTTCAAAGATGTGTTACGGGATGACAACGATTTTATGAAATTTGTGAAACCCAAGGAAATAAATAGGTTCTTTGAAGTCGCATATTACACAAAACATGTAAATACTATTTTCAAAAAAGTCGGCATCTAAATAAGTTGACACTCTGACATTGTTACAGTGTCAACTTATATTTAGAGAGGGAAAGGAAGGTTATGGAAAAAAGGAATAAGATATACGAGGGAAAAGCAAAGATTTTATACGATACAGATAACCCTGATTTAGTGATACAGGAATTTAAAGACGATGCAACTGCTTTTGACGCCACAAAAAGAGGCACTATAAAAGGGAAAGGGGTTATAAATAACGAGATCTCATGCGCTATTTTCCAACTTCTGGAATCAAAAGGCATCCCGACGCATTTTGTAAAAAAATTAAGCGACAGGGATATGCTTGTTAAGAGATTAAAGATAGTCATGATAGAAGTGACTATAAGAAATATATCAGCGGGCGGGCTGTCAAAAATGCTCGGGATAGAAGAAGGTATTGTTTTGAAAACGCCTGTCTTGGAATATCATTATAAAAATGACAGCCTTCATGACCCGTTGATAAACGATTATCACATAGATATCCTTAAACTTGCAACTTCTCAGGAAATGAAGAAGATAAAGGATTATTCGTTCAGCGTGAACCAAATCATGAAGGATTTTTTTGATAAAGTTAATCTTAAGTTGGTTGATTTCAAGCTGGAATTTGGCAGGCATAAAGGAAAAATGTTGCTTGGAGACGAAGTATCCCCAGATACATGCAGGTTATGGGATAAGGTTACAAATGAGAAGTTGGACAAAGATCGTTTCAGACGGGATTTAGGAAAGATTGAGGAAGCCTACCAGGAAGTTCTTAAAAGAATAAAAGCATAACGTAGGGAATAGACATGTCCGTCCCCTACAAGATTTCCCCGGTTTTATTCAAAGGAATATACGATGGAATGGAAAATAGAGATAAGAAATAGAAAAGGTGTTTTTAATCCTTTAGGAAGCGGGGTCAAAAAAGATATTTTGGACCTGGGCATTAGCGGCGTGAAGAAAGTTAATGTTAGTCAGGTCTTTATTATTTTCGGGGACATCACTGAATCTGATATTAAGAGAATAGCCGGGGAATTGCTGGTAGACGCTATAACTGAAGAATACTTATTAGGGACAGAGGGCCTGGCGGGACAAAGGGCAAAGGGAAGAGTTGTGGGGATTGCGTATAATCCAGGCGTGATGGATCCTGTAGAAGAAAGCGCGAGAAAAGCAATAAAAGATATGGGGATTTATGGAGTAAAATCCCTCAGGACAGAGAAAAAATATTTTATAGAAGGAAAAATCACAGAAAATGATTTCAGAAATATATGCGAAAAGCTGCTCTATAATAAAGTTATACAGCATGTGGTAAAAGAGCGTAAAGCAAGGCGCGCAGAGCATAGTAATGGGTATAAATTTAAATTGATAACAGTAGACCTACTTGGCGCAGATGATAAGAGATTGACAAAGATTAGTAGGGACGGCCAGTTGTTTTTAAATCTAAAGGAAATGGCCCAGATAAAAAACCATTTTAAAAAATTAAACAGGAATCCTACTGATTGCGAGCTTGAAACAATTGCCCAGACATGGTCAGAACATTGCGGCCATAAGACATTCCGCGGAGTTATAGAATATAAAGAAGATGGAAAGAGAAAGATAATCGACAATCTGCTTAAAAACACAATAATGAAAGTTACGAGTGAGCTGAAAAAACCGTGGTGCGTGTCAGTGTTTAAGGATAACGCAGGGATTATTAGATTTGACGAGGACGACAATATCTGTTTTAAGGTGGAAACGCATAACCACCCTTCCGCGCTTGAACCTTACGGAGGATCCGGGACAGGCATAGGAGGCGTTATAAGGGATATACTGGGAGTAGGATTAGGCGCAAAGCCTATTATGAACACAGATGTATTTTGTTTCGGCCTGCCTGATACAGCGCATAAAAATGTGCCTAAGGGCATGCTGCATCCAAAGCGCATAATGAAAGGCGTTGTAAGCGGAGTCAGAGATTATGGCAATCGCATGGGCATACCTACTGCAAATGGCGCTGTGCTTTTTGACGAACGTTATATCGGGAACCCTTTAGTGTATTGCGGCACAGTGGGCATAATGCCCAGGGATAAATCATTTAAAGCCGCGAAATGCGGAGATTTGATTGTAGCTGTAGGCGGCCGCACAGGAAGGGACGGGATTCACGGCGCTACATTTTCTTCAGGAGAGCTTACTCATGAATCTGAGACTGTATCAGGCGGCGCAGTCCAGATAGGAAATCCGATTACTGAAAAAAAGCTTACTGATACGCTTCTAAAAGGCCGCGACAAAAATTTATACACAGCTGTAACTGACTGCGGGGCAGGAGGTTTTTCAAGCGCTGTAGGAGAGATGGGCGAGGATCTTGGCGCAGAAGTTGATTTGGAAAAAGCGCCTTTAAAATATAAGGGCCTGAGTTATACAGAAATCTGGATATCGGAAGCTCAAGAAAGAATGATCCTTTCTGTTCCCAGGGAAAATTTGAAAGAATTGATGGATATTTTCAAGAAAGAGGATGTTGAAGCAGTTGTGATAGGATGCTTTACTTCAAATAAAAGGCTTAAATTAAGATATAACGGGAATGTGGTATGTGATTTGGACATGGAATTTTTGCATGGTGGGATTCCTAGGTTTGAACGAAAAGCAGTATGGGCAAAGCCTGCCTACAAAGAATGCGAGATAAAAGACAAAAAAGATTTTACTCAGGATTTATTAAAGATCCTTTCGAGCTGGAATGTTTGCAGCAAGGAATGGGTCATAAGGCAGTATGACCATGAGGTGCAGGGCCAAAGCGTTCTGAAGCCTTTGGTGGGCATAGAAAATGACGGGCCAGGAGATGCTAGTATTATAAGGCCAAAGTTTAATTCTAAGAAAGGCATTATAATTTCAAACGGTATAAATCCCAGGTTCGGATTTATAGATCCATACTGGATGGCTGCTTCTTGCATAGATGAAGCGCTTCGCCAGGTGATAGCAGTGGGCGGGTCTTTAAACAAGACTGCTCTTCTTGATAATTTCTGCTGGGGCAATACTGATAAGCCTGACAGGCTTGGGAGTTTAGTAAGGGCGAGTTTCGGCTGTTATGATATTGCAAAGACATACGGCATCCCATTCATTTCCGGCAAGGATAGCCTTAATAATGAATACTCTGTGCACGGCGAATCCATTGCGATACCATGTACGCTTTTAATTTCAGCAATATCAGTAATGGATGATGTAACAAAGGCTATTACAATGGACCTGAAAGAAAAAGGTAATCTTATATACATTATAGGCGAGACAAAGGATGAAATGGGAGGTTCTCATTATAATCTTATAAATAATTGCATAGGCAATAATGCGCCTATAGTAGATGCTAAAAAAGGCCTAAAGATTTTTAATAGGATAAGCGAGGCAGCCAGGCTAGGGTTATTAAGGGCTTGCCATGATTTATCAGAGGGTGGCATAGCTTGCGCATTGGCTGAGATGGCTTTCAGCGGAGGATTTGGAATAGAAGCAGAGCTTAAAGAGGCGCCCTATGAGGCTAAAAGTTCAAAAGCGAAAAGAGACAACATAATATTATTTTCAGAATCAAATACAAGATTCATTGCTGAAGTTAGGAAACAGGATAAAAATAAGTTTGAGAATTTAATGAAAGGTATTCCTATCGGATTAATCGGCCAAGTCGCGGGTAAAAAAGATTTAAAGATTTATGGGCTCAGCAGCAGAAAAATAGTGGATACAAGCCTGGATAAATTAAAAGAAGCGTGGCAGAAGCCGCTGCGCTGGTAGGCAATTTACGAGGATGAGATAGTAATTTCTTTTATGAGAAAACCAAAGGTTATTGTTTTAAGAACCGCAGGAACAAATTGCGATAATGAGACCCATGTTGCGTTTAAAATGGCAGGCGCTGACTCGGAACTTGTACATATAAATGAATTGGCAAGGGATGAAAAATTTTTAAAGAATTTTCAGATACTAGCTATTCCCGGCGGATTTACATACGGGGATGATATTGCATCAGGCAAGATCCTGGCAAATGAAATTAAATACAAACTCAACGCAGACCTTAAAAATTTTATAAATAGCGGAAAGCTTGTGATAGGGATATGCAATGGCTTTCAGGCGCTTGTAAAAGCAGGGATTTTACCCGGTATAAATAGCGGGACAATAGAGTCAACTCTTAGTTTTAATGATTCCGGAAGTTTTATTGATAAATGGACATATTTAAAAAAAGAGACCGGTAATCGGAACACAGAAACCAGATGTGTGTGGACAAAAGGCTTGAAAGAAACTATTTATCTTCCGATTGCGCATGGAGAAGGAAAATTTATACCAAGAGATAGCGATGTTTTAAATCAGTTAAGAAAAAATAAACAAATCGTTTTCAAGTATATCGATAACCCCAATGGCTCAATAGATGATATTGCAGGAATATGCGATACGACAGGCAGGGTATTGGGCATGATGCCGCATCCTGAAAGGCATGTCCTTGGCACGCAGCATCCCAGATGGACTCGCGAAGGTTTAAAAGAACGCGGCGACGGCTTTATGATTTTTAAAAACGGCATAGATTATATAAAGGAGAAGCTATGATTGATTATAGGCGCTCAGGAGTAAATATAGATAGGGCAAATGATTTTGTAAAGAATATTGGCCGCATGGCCAAAACCACAAAACGCAAAGAGGTTATATGCGACATAGGAGGATTTAGCGCTCTTACGAGTATTCCGAAAAAATATAAAGACCCTATTCTTGTATCCTCCACTGACGGGGTAGGCACAAAATTAAAAATAGCCGATAGCCTGAATAAGCACGACACAATAGGCATAGATCTTGTGGCAATGTCTGTGAATGATGTAGTGGTTACAGGCGCGGAGCCGCTTCTATTCCTGGATTATTTTGCAACAGGAAAATTGAATAGTAAAAAGGCTGTGGACATAATGAAAGGTATAGTGAAAGGGTGCAGGCAGGCTGGGTGCGCTCTTGTTGGAGGAGAAACTGCAGAAATGCCTAGCATATATAATGGCGAAGAATATGACCTGGCGGGATTTTCAGTGGGTATAGTTGAAAAAACCAAAATAATAAACGGGAAGTCTGTAAATGCAGGCGATATAGTGATAGGCATAGGTTCAAGCGGACCTCATTCAAACGGCTTTAGTTTAATAAGAAAATTATTTTCTAAGAGCGAATTAAAAGGAAAATTCGGAAGGATACTTTTGACCCCGACGATAATTTATGTAAAGACGATTTTAAAATTAATGGAGAAGATCAAAATAAAATCCATTGCGCATATTACAGGCGGAGGCTTCTATGACAACATTCCAAGGGTTGTGCCGAGCGACAAATCCGTTCTAATATATAAAGAACTATGGCAAGTCCCTCAGATATTCAGAGTCATTCAAAAAAGGGCTGGGATCAGCTACAAAGAGATGTACAGGACATTCAATATGGGGATAGGTATGGTGATAGTTGTCAGCAAATCCGACGTTAAAAAAACGCATGAGATAATAAAAAAATTCAGATTAAAGGCATGGACTATTGGAGAGATCATTAAGGGCAATGGAGAAGTTATAATATGAAAGTTTTGGTTATCGGCTCTGGGGGAAGGGAACATGCTATAGTATGGAAATTATCCCAGAGTAAAAAAGTGAAAAAGATATTCTGCGCACCTGGAAATAGCGGCATAAAAGAGATTGCGGAATTAGTTGATGTAAAACCAGACGATGTTCCCAGGCTTTTAGATTTCGCAAAAAATAACAAGATAGACTTGACTGTGGTAGGCCCGGAAGCGCCTTTAGTAAAAGGCATAGTGGATATCTTTAATGAAAACGGATTAAAGGCATTCGGACCTTTTAAAGACGTTGCAATGTTAGAAGGCAGTAAAGTTTTTTCTAAAAATGTAATGGAGAAATTTGGTTTGGCTACAGCGGATTTTAAGATTTTCGATAATCCTAACGATGCGAAAAAATATCTAAACGAAATCGGCGTTCCTATTGTAATAAAAGCAGACGGCTTGGCAGCTGGTAAAGGCGTGATAATACCAAAGACAATAGAAGAAGGATTAAAGGCAATAGATTCTATAATGGTAGAGAGGATTTTCGGTGATAGCGGAAATAAAATTATTCTGGAAGATTGCCTGGAAGGCGAAGAGGCTTCTATGCTGGTTTTTACAGATGGGAAAACCATCGTGCCTTTAGAATCCTCCCAGGACCATAAAAGGATTTTTGACAAAGACAAAGGCCCTAATACAGGCGGCATGGGGGCTTATTCGCCTGCGCCCGTAGTCACAAAAGATATGCTGGAAGAAATTATAAAGAATGTTTTCAGACCTGTAGTAGATGGCCTTAAAAAAGAAGGCAAGGTTTACAAAGGCGTTTTGTATGCAGGTTTAATGATAACTAAAAATGGGCCTGTGGTTTTAGAATTCAATGTGAGATTCGGAGATCCTGAGACGCAAGCGATATTGCCGAGATTAAGATCAGATCTTGCGGATATCATGATGGCCTGCGTAGATGGAACGCTTGATAAAATAGATGTTAAATGGGATGAATCTCCCTGTATATCCGTGGTATGCGCTTCAAAAGGATATCCTGATGAGTATGAAAAAAATAAAGAAATATTCGGGCTGGAAGAGGCAAAAAAAATAAAAGATGTAATTGTATTCCACGCAGGCACAAAGAATGAAAACGGAAAGATCCTTACAAATGGCGGCAGGGTGCTTGGAGTAACGAGCCTTGGGAAGGATATTAGATCAGCTAAACTCAATGCGTATAAGGCAATAGAGCATCTAAAATTCGAAGGTATGCAGTATAGAAAAGATATCGGAAACAGGGCAATTAAAAGGTAAGTTGACACTCTAACATTGTCAGAGTGTCAACTTATTGGGGAGGCAGTATGATTAAAAAAAAGAAGATTTTGGTAGGGATATTAATGGGAAGCGTTTCAGATACCGAAACAATGGCTGAAACAGAAAAGATATTGAAAGAAAATAAAATTCCTTATGAGATAAATGTGCTTTCAGCGCACAGGAATCCTGACGCAGTGCGTAAATACACTAAAATAGCAGAGAAAAGAGGCATAAAGATTCTAATATGCGGGGCTGGGATGGCTGCAGCTCTAGCCGGCGTTGTAAGTTCTCATACTAGTTTGCCTGTCATAGGCGTGCCAATAGAAACCAAATCATTGCAAGGCTTAGACTCGCTTTTATCAACAGTCCAGATGCCTGGAGGCGTTCCCGTTGCTTCAATGGCTATAGGTAAAGCAGGCGCTAAAAATGCAGGTATATTCGCAGTAAGAATATTAAAAGCGTTTAAATAAAGCCTTAACTTTGCAAATCGTGCTTGGCACGAATTGCAAAGTTAGAGAAATAATTATGAAAACAAAAGTCATAAAACTGAATCCAAATTTTCCAGAAGAGAATCTTATTAATGAAGCAGCCCAGGTCTTAAAAAACGGAGGCCTGGTAGTATTTCCTACTGAAACAGTCTATGGTATAGCTGCTAATATTTTTAATAAGGACACTATAAACAGGCTATATGAGATAAAAAAAAGGCCAAAGGATAAGCCGTTCAGCGTACATATATCAGATTTTGATTCATTAAAGCAGTTGGGGATCGTTCTTTCAAAAGACGCGGAAAGGGTTGCTAAAAGATTCTGGCCAGGGCCGTTGACATTGGTAGTACTCAATGATAAAAAAGAAAAGATAGGCCTTCGCATGCCTGATAATAGGATTGCAGTTTCATTGATAAAAAAATCAGGAGTGAGCGTGGTTGCGCCCAGCGCTAATCTGTCAGGCAATAAACCGCCTGTTTCAATTGGAGAAGTCCTTTTAGAGATGGATGGCCATGTGGATATAATACTGGATGGCGGAAGGGCAAGGATAGGCATAGAATCAACTGTTATGGATGTGACAGAAAAGCCTTTTAAGATATTGAGGCAGGGAGCCATACCAGCTAAAGAGGCGTTAACAGATTATGCATTGCTTTTTGTCTGTACTGGAAATAGCTGCAGGAGCGTGATGGCAAAAGGGTTAATGGAAAAATTTGTAAATGAAGCAAATCTTTCTGAAAAGGTGCATATTGATTCTGCAGGGACTTCAACATTTGCCGGTATAGGAGCAGCCCCTAATACAGTTTCTGTTATGAAAGAAGAAGGCATAGATGTTTCAAGGCATATGAGCAAGAATATTAATAAGGACATTTTAAAAAGATCAGATATTGTGTTTGTGATGGAAAAATTTCATAGGGATGTTATTATAAATCTAATGCCTGAAATCAAAGGCCGGGTAAGACTTCTTAAAGAAAGTCAGGATATAGCTGATCCTATAGGAAGGTCTTTGGAAGAATATAAAAATATCCTTGGCGTTATAAAAGAAGAGGTTGGAAATATATTTCTGGAGATATTTAAAGAGGAGAAAAAATAGATGAGGATAGTAATCGGTGCGGACCATGGCGGATTTAAATTAAAGGAGTCTCTTGTAAAATTTCTAAAGGCAAAAGGCCACGCAGTGAAAGACATGGGGACTTTTTCAGAGGAAGCTTGCGATTACCCTGTGATAGGTTATGAGGCGGCAAAACTTGTTGCAGCCAAAGCTTACCCCAGGGGAATACTTATCTGTAAAACCGGGATAGGCATGTCAATGGTTGCGAATAAGGTAAAAGGCGTCAGGGCTGCACTATGCGACAGGCCGGATATTGCCCGTTCAAGCAAAGAGCATAATGATAGCAATATCCTTGTATTTGCGGCAAATATAGTTACACCTAGCAAAGCAAAAAAGATTTTAGAAGCGTGGCTTATGGCAAAACATCTTGGCGGTAGACATGCGAGGAGAGTGAGCCAGATCAAAAAAATAGAGGGATTTTAAATATGAAGGCATTAAAAAAAACAGACCCTGAAATCTATAATTTAATACGCAAAGAACTTAAGCGGCAGCAGAATAATATAGAGCTTATCGCAAGCGAGAATTTCACAAGCCTCGCTATCCTGGAAGCGGCAGGGTCTGTATTGACAAATAAATACGCAGAAGGGTATTTTTCCAAAAGGTGGTATGGCGGATGCGAACACGTGGATGGCGTTGAAAGCCTCGCCATAGAAAGGGCTAAGAAGGTATTCGGAGCAGAGCATGTAAACGTTCAACCGCACTCAGGAAGCCAGGCAAATATGGCTGTGTATTTTGCTCTGCTAGAGCCGGGTGACACAGTCCTGGCAATGGACCTTGCCTGCGGAGGACATCTCACGCATGGGCTTAAGCATAATTTTTCAGGAAGATTATTTAATGTAGTTTCATATGGGCTCAATAAAGATACAGAGATGTTGGATTATGACGAGATAGAATCATTGGCAAAAAGACATAAACCGAGGATGATACTTGCAGGGGCGTCCGCTTATTCGCGCGTGATGGATTTTAAAAAATTCAGGGAAATAGCGGATAAAGTAGGGGCATATCTTTTCGTGGACATGGCTCACATAGCAGGCCTTGTAGCAGCAGGGCTGCACCCTAATCCGGTTGAATACGCTCATGTAGTTAGCACTACAACTCACAAGACGCTGAGAGGGCCGCGCGGCGGTATGATACTCTGTAAACAGGAATTCTCTAAAAAGATAGACTTGGAAGTTTTTCCGGGCGAACAGGGAGGGCCTTTGATGCATATAATAGCCAGTAAGGCAGTTGCGCTTAAAGAGGCAGACACAAAAGAATTCAGGCAATATCAGGCGCAGATTGTAAAAAATGCAAAGTCCCTTGCGGCCGCATTAAATAAATCAGGTTACAGGATAGTTTCAGGTGGGACTGATAACCATTTATTTTTAGTTGACCTTACTTCAAAAAATATCACAGGGAAAGTTGCGAGTGAAATTCTGGACAAGATTCACATAACAGTAAATAAAAACCTTATACCTTTTGACAAAAATCCCTCTACGCTTACAAGTGGTATAAGGCTTGGTACGCCTGCGGTTACTACAAGAGGGATGAATGAAAAAGACATGGGAAAGATAGCCCAGATTATTAATAATGCCATTAAATATAGAGATTGCCAGGATAAGTTAAATGGATGCAAAAAAGATGTGGCAAGTTTAATAAAAAAATTTCCTCTTTATCCAGAGTTAACTTGACCGTAAATAACCTTCGCGAGGCTGAATACGGTTTAACAAGGAGATATTTATGAAATGCCCATTCTGCGGACATAATGAAGACAAGGTTATTGATTCCAGGTCCAGCGAAGAAGGCCGTTCGATAAGAAGGCGGAGAGAGTGCCTTAATTGCCAGAGGCGCTTTACAACATATGAAAACATAGAAGAAACTACTTTAATAGTTATAAAAAAAGACGGGAGGCGGGAGCCGTTTGACAGGAAAAAGATATTAAACGGACTTACAAAGGCGTGCGAAAAAAGGCCCATAAGTACAGAACAGCTTGAAGCGCTGGCAGATAAGATTGAATACACTCTCCAGAGTAAATTCGAAAAAGAAGCGCCGTCCAGAGAGGTAGGCGAATTATTAATGGAGCTTCTTTATAAGCTTGACGAGGTTGCCTACGTGAGATTTGCTTCTGTGTACCGCCAGTTTAAGGATATCAATCAATTTATGAAGGAGCTGAAGGACCTGCTGAATCACACTAAATAGATTACCGTTTTCCGGTATAGCTTACAAAACCCGCATTTGCCTTAAGATCCTGGAAATAGTTATTAAATTTTTCCTCTTTTCTATTAGCAAGAAGATTTTCTTTGAATCTATTTTTTTCTTCTATGAACTTTACCTCGTCTATAGACTTAAGTTCAAGAGGCTCTAGTATGACCCAACCCTGAAGGGTTTTTAAAGGCTTTGAGATAGAGCCTATTTTTATAGAGGAAGCAATGTCTATAAATTCCTTGGCAGGCCCTATCTCAGGTATATAGCCATCTCGGGCTATGAAATCAGTTTGTTTTACCTGAAGGCCATATTTTTTTACAGCGTTTTCAAACGTTTCATTGGTTTTAATGCTATTGGCTATATCCAAGTAGATAGCCTCTGATTTTTTCTGGGATAATTTAATGGATTCTTCTTTTATAAATTCCTTTTTAACAATGTCTTTAGCTTCCGCATAATCAGGGATATACGGTTCTTTCTTTTCTTTCAGTTGTATAACATATAAGCCTTTAGTTGTTTTTACCAACATGCGATTTATCTCATTTTTCTGCAGTTCAAAACCTGCTTTAGCAAAATCATAAGACCAACCTATGTTGGGTATTTCTTCATTAGCTGAAAAAAATCCAGTTTCTTTTATTTCCAGCGAATTAACTCTGGCAGGTTCTTCTAAATTCTTTTTTGTATTTACCTGGTCCAAAACTTTATAGGCGAGCTCTTCTGCGCTTGGGTCAGAGAGCGGGATTTCTATATATTTTATATTGATCTGTTCGTTCTTTTCGAAAGCCTGTTTATTCTGCTCGTAGAAATTTTCCAAGACAGAGTCATCATATTGCGCGTCTTTTTCAGAATCGATAAAAGGTATAAGCGCATAAGAGGATTTTATCTTTTCAAACTTTTTCTTATATTCATTTTTAACGTCTTCGTCATTTACCTTGATGTCAAACGTGATTTTATCTTTTAGTTTAGATATCAAGAGGTCGTCCCTTAATTTTTCTTCAAAGGACCTGGCCGTATCTTGGAGCATTGATTTATACAGCCTTTTGTCAAAAGAACCGTTTCTCTGGAATGCCGGGAAAGAGGTTATCTTTTCTACAACCTCCCGGTCAGTCGCGCGGAGGTTTTGCCTTTTTGCTTCCTCTATTAGTATTATGCGGCTCCACGCCATCTGGTCTATGAATTCCACAGGCACGTTGTTGCCGAAAGACTTTACGGCATAGTCTCTGGACACATTCCACATATCATAATAATCATCATAGGAAACCTTTTTGCCGAAGAGTTTCCCTGCGTAGTCAGGCTTATTGCCTTTATCTTTACCAGATGAGCCGGCTCCCCAAATTACGAAAGCAGGTATTATGAGTATTGCCAAGACCCACATAATGCGCCTCATGTTTTTACGTTTGCGTAGGAATTTTAATAGCATGACGTTCTCCTTGTTAATTTTAAGACATTATATCCTTTCTACTACAAAAAATCTATGGTAAAATACATGAGGACATAACTTACGGAGCCTTTGATAATCAAAGGCTCCGTAAGTTATTGTCCGAACGTATACTTGACATTTTTTGCATAACAATAAAATAACCGACATCTAGGCCAATCAAGCCACCAAAAAATGTCAAGTATAAATTCGCACAGTCACTTATGTTCACTCGCTTCGCTCGTTCCATAAGTGACGTGCTCATTTACTGTGAAAAATAAACTTGTTGCCAAGATTTTCAGGGATATTGCAGAGATTCTGGAGATTAAGGGAGAGAATTATTTCAGGATCCGCGCGTACGAAAAGGCGAGCCAGAATATAGAGTCGCTTCCAGATGACATAGAGGCTTTTGTAAAGGAAGATAAATTGAAAGACATACCCGGCATAGGAAAGGATTTGGAGGAAAAAATAAAAGAGATTGTATCTACAGAAAAACTTGACTATCTGGAAAAATTAAAAAAGGATATACCTGAAGGCCTGATTGAGATTCTGAATGTGCCTGGCATAGGGCCTAAGACGGCCAAGTTATTATATGAAAAACTAGATATACAGGATGTAGTCATGCTTGAGAGGATGGCGCATGCAGGAAAAATAAGAGATCTTGAAGGCATGGGTGAGAAAACAGAAGAGAATATATTGGCCGGTATAGAGCTTTTAAAAAAAACGAGGGAGAGACTTGATTTAAAAGTAGCAATGGATGTAGCTGAAGGTTTTGTGACCCAGCTTGAGAAATTAAAAGATGTGAAAAAAATAAATCCAGCGGGAAGCCTAAGAAGGATGAAAGATACGGTCAGGGATATAGATGTTCTTATTTCTTCAAGCAATCCTCAAAAAATAATGGATGTGTTTACAACGTTACCAGACGTAAAAAATGTAATCGCAAAAGGCCCCACTAAGGCATCAATCCGCACAAAAGATAATATACAGGTAGATGCGAGAGTAGTGGACGAGCTATCTTACGGAGCTACCTTGATGTATTTTACAGGCTCCAAAGAGCATAATATAAAGCTTCGTCAGCTTGCGATTAAACAGGGCCTGAAACTGAATGAATACGGGATATTTAAGGCTGAAAAAAGAATAGCGGGCAAGACAGAAGAAGAGATGTATAAGACGCTAGGCCTTTCATATATAGAACCTGAATTAAGAGAAGATAGAGGAGAATTTGAGGCGAGCCTTAAAGGTATATTGCCGGATTTGGTAAAGATAGAGGATATAAAAGGCGACCTTCACATGCATTCAACATGGTCTGACGGCGGGAACTCCATGGAAGAGATGGTGATAAAGTCCAGGGAGCTGGGTTATGAATATATAGCTATCACTGATCATTCTCAAGGCCTGAAGATAGCGGGCGGATTAAATACGCATGAACTAGACCTCAAGAGAAAAGAGATAGATAAGTTGAATAAAAAATATAAGAACATAAAGATTCTTTTTGGCTCAGAGGTTGACATTAATTCAGATGGGAATCTGGATTATCCAGATAGCGTGCTTCAGGAAATGGATATTGTAATAGCTGCAATACACGCAGGTTTTAAACAACCCAGCTCTTTTATTACGGAGCGGATTATAAAGGCATGCCATAATAAGTATGTAAACATAATCGCCCATCCTACAGGCAGGTTATGGGGCTCAAGAGATGCATATGATATGGATTTTAAAGAGGTTTTTAAAGCAGCCAAAGATACTAATACAGCGCTTGAGATAAATAGTTTTCCAGAGAGACTTGACCTGAATGACATAAATTCCAGGATGGCAAAGGAAGCTGGCGTAAAGATTGTTATAAATACGGATTCTCATATTGTAGGAAACCTGAGCATGATGAAATTTGGAGTGGCAGTGGCAAGGAGAGCGTGGCTTGAGAAAAATGACATATTGAATACCGCTATTTTTAGCAAGTTGAAATTGAAAAACTTGGGTGTCCTCCCAATATGATAATGTCCTGTTATACCAAAATAGAAATGTCCGGTTTTAAAGATGCTATAATGCACTCCTTACAAGGAGGTCGCTATGGCAGGAAAGGACATTATCACAATGAGCC
>Ga0180009_10001477_pt1 | contig 28784 bp, 26 predicted proteins | sample OS_PC_MetaG_FD_123537 | JGI IMG/M metagenome (GOLD analysis project Ga0180009, IMG submission 123537) | Groundwater microbial communities from the Aspo Hard Rock Laboratory (HRL) deep subsurface site, Sweden - OS_PC_MetaG | ecosystem: Environmental > Aquatic > Deep subsurface > Groundwater... | reverse complement strand
TGAAAGGAGATCATCATGAAGAAGCAATTCTAATAACAAAAGGTATAAATACCAACATTAATAATCTGCGAGATGTCTTTAAAGCAATAAAAAATGAATTCAGAAATTAATCATTTAAGGGAACTTGAGAACAAGAGCATTTACATAATCAGGGAAGCGCACAAGAAATTCAAGAAAGTAGGTGTACTCTGGTCAATAGGCAAGGATTCCACAACACTTTTATGGTTATGCAAAAAAGCTTTCTACGGCAAAATACCATTCAAAGTAATCCACATAGACACAGGATATAAGTTCAAAGAGATATATGAATTCAGAAATAAATATACAAAAGAATGGGATTTAGATTTAGTTATTGCAAAAAATGAAGATGCGGACAAAAAAGGCATAACACCAGAAAAAGACCACTTTGAATGCTGCAACGCGAGAAAAACAGAAGCTTTGAAGCAATGCATAAAAAAGCATGATTTTGAAGCCCTGCTACTAGGAATTAGAAGAGACGAGCATGGAATAAGAGATAAGGAGAGATACTTCTCACCAAGAGACAAACAATTCAAATGGAATATAGTCAAAGAAAAACAAAACAAGCAAGAAGGAGACTCGGATTTTATAGCCATGCAAGACACAGAGTTTGATGCATGGGGCATATACGCTACTGACTTTGGTCCTGAAAACAACCATGTAAGAATTCACCCCATGCTTCACTGGACAGAACTAGAAATCTGGAAGTATATACAAAAAGAGAATATACCAATGGTTAGCCTTTACCTTGCAAAAAACAAGAAGAGATATAGAAGTATAGGATGCGAGTGCTGCTGCAAGCCAGTTGATTCAGAATCAGATGATATCAACAAGATAGTTGAAGAGTTAAAAACAACCAAGATATCGGAAAGAACGGGCAGAGTTCAAAACAAGGAAAACCACGACATAATGCAAAAACTAAGACATTTAGGATACATGTAGCCTAGAAAAAGAAAAACTTTAAATATTAAATAAACTATTAAAAGATTATGAAAAATATAAAAAAACTCACAGCCGTAGTATTAATATTGTTCGTCATCATAGTATTTCTAATAAAGTTTGCAGATACGGAAAACAAGGTCTTACTGCACAAGAATAATGAAAAAGAGTTCTCAAAAGAACAAGTAGTCTTTGAGCCAGAAACAATCCCTGAAAAGCAAAGATTATCTGAAGAAGAACAAGAACAGATTATTCAGCAACTAAGAGAATTAGGATACTAATTTCTAGATTTGGATGACTCATCATGAATTGTTTCTAGAGTTTCATTCAACAATGTTTCTAAGTGATTGACAACCAAAGGAAAATTCTTAGCAACATTTTTTTGTTCATAAAAATCATCAGTAATATTGTACAGCTCAACAACCCCATCTTTTCTAGAAATATACTTCCAATCACCACTAATCACTGAATACCGATAATTTTGAACAGATTCACTAAAAACAATTCTTGGAGCTTCTTTGTAACCAAAAATCATTGGTTTTAAACTTACACCTTGAAACTGAGAAAGACTAAAAATACCCAAAAAGTCTAAAAGAGTTGGAACAATGTCAACAAGACCTACATAGTTATTTATTTTTTTACTCTCAACACCAGGCAGTCTAATTATTAGAGGAACATGCAAAATCTCATTATATAACTTCCAATGTAAAAATTCATTGTGTTCCAAGAACTCTTCCCCATGATCAGCAGTGAAAATAATAATTGTTTTATCATATACACCAACCTCCTTCAGTTTATCAATTATCAGACCCACCTGCTCATCAGCATACAAAACCCCCCATCATAAAGCCCTAATAACTGCTTTAAATCACTAGGATCAGAATGATTGACGCCAGCCCAGAAAATCTTTCTAAAATCAACCTCTGAATTATTAAAATCGTTAAGAATTTCCTCCGTAGAAAGATATATGTTAGTTTTGTTAATATCAATCCACAAGTGAAATCTTGACGGAGAAATATAAGGGTCATGAACAATATAAGTATGATAAAACAAAAAAAACTTTTTATCTTTAACAGTTTCGACCCAATTAGAAATATCAACTATGGACTGAAGCGTTTCTGACTCATTTCTTCGATTTCGATACTCCTTCCAAACATCAAACCCTCTTGAAAAACCAAATAACTCACTGACATGACCACCACCCGTGAATCCACCTGTAACATAACCATAATCGTGCAATATCTGTGCCAAAGTCGAATAATTAAAAGACAAGTAATGCGAACAATAATCCTCACTACGTTCATAATTACAAACTTTATGAACAGACGGATAAAGAGAAGTAAACATAGTCATATGAGAAGGAACTGTTAAAGGAGATTGACTAAATGCTTTTTCAAACAATAAACCTTCAGCCGCCAATAAATCAACATTAGGACTAGTATTTCTATAATGACCATAGGCGCCCAGATGATCAGCTCTTAAAGTATCAATAGAGATAAGAACCACATTACAATCCTTACAATGATAATCATCAGAAAACAAGCCAGTTATAAAAGAAGGATGAAAAAGAAGAACAAAAATAACCAACAATTCCAAAAATAACAGAAAGAATAACAAAATTTTCATATTCTTTTTCAAAGAGTTACTTCTTTTTACCATAGTCCCTCAATGATACTCGTCCTCCCCTCTCATTTTTTTAACTTCTGCGCCAAAAGTTTTTAACAAAAAAGGAAAGTCTTCATAACCTCTGTTTATAACATCCATCCCTTTTAATATAGTTTTGTCATCAGCAATCAACGATGCAAGTGCTAAAGCAGCAGTTCCCCTCAAATCAGTACCTTGAACAGCTGCACCTTTAAGATTACAAGGACCTCTTATAACTAATTTGTTCTTTGACAAAGAAATATTAGCACCCATTTTTCTCAATTCACCAACGTATTCAAATCGGTTTTCAAAAACATTTTCCTCAATAGTACTCTCTCCAGCAATAGTACAAGCCAAGACTGCCATGAAAGGTTGGATGTCCGAAGGAAAAGCAGGAAAAGGACCTGTTTTAATACTAAAAGGTTTTAATTCACGAACTAATTTAATATGAATAGAATCTTTCTCCAAAGTAACATCAACACCACACTCACATAAAACTAATAAAAAAGAATCTAAAACTTCAGGATTAATATTATATAACTTCAATGATCTTTTTTTAATTATGGATGCAATTATCCAAGTTGCTGCAACAATACGATCAGCCATGATAGTATAATCAACCAAAGAAAGTTTATCTTGACCTTTAATTACAAATGTTCTGTTATTTTGCTTTATATCAGCACCCGCGCATTTTAAGAAGTTAACAAAATCAATAACTTCAGGTTCTATTGCAGCATTTTCTAACTTTGAAACACCCTTAATACTTGAAGCAACAGATAACAAATGCTCAGTAGCACCAACTGAAGGAAATCTGAGATAAAAATTTATTGGTGAAGATTCCTTTAAAAAACCCTTTATAACATTATTTTCTTCTATAGATATTCCAAATAGTCTCAATCCATCCAAATGTATATCTATCTTTCTTAAACCAATAGAACAACCACCCGGCTTTACAATAGTTGCTTTGCCTTTTCTCACAATCAAAGGTCCAAAAACCAAAAAAGAAGCTCTCAACTTGCTAACAAAATCACGAGAAAGCTCTAAATCTTTAATGTTAGAACAATTAACTTTCAAGACGTGTCTCTCCCAAGAAATCTTTGCACCCAAAGACTCAAGAATCAAAACCATGTTTTTGACATCATCTAAGAATGGAACATTTCTTAACACCACTTCATTAGATATAAGTACTGAACTAGCAAGCATAGGAAGAACTGCATTTTTTGAACCAGGAATAACAATAACTAATTCACCTGAAATATTACTCTCTTTTGATTCAATAATTAATGTATCTTCCATTTTTATCGACAATTATAAGTTCTAATTCTAATCGCACACCAAACTGCTTATAAACATCAGCCCTCACTTTTTTTATTAACAAAGACACATCTTTACTGGTGGCAGAACCTTTGTTGATAATAAAATTTGCATGCTTTTTAGAAACTTGTGCATCACCAATTCTTAATCCTTTAAGACCAGCTTTTTCTATTAATTCTCCAGCAGAAATATTAGGATGATTTTTAAATATACAACCAGCTGATAATTCTAATAATGGTTGGGTCTCTTTCTTTTTTTTAGAGAACGCAAACATCTTTTTTTTGATTTCAGATTTATCATTCTTTTTAAGATTAAAAACTACTTAAGTTATAATTAGTTTTTTCTTCAAAAAAATTGATGAACGATAACTAAAATCAGCGGCTTTTTTTGAAAAAACAAATTCTTTTCCATTCAAATCAATGGCTTTTACTTCAAAAACATAAGTTCCAATTTCTTCTTCAAAAGCCCCTGCATTCATACTAACAATTCCTCCAATCGTGCCAGGAATAAGACTTAGAAATTCTAATCCACCAAAATCATTTTCAAAACAAAAAGATAAAACATCAGAAACAAGAGTCCCCCCACCAACCTCTATTTTTTCATCCGATAACTTATTTATAAAACTGAATTGTTTTTCAAAACTTACAACAACACCATTAAAACCATCATCACAAAACAACACGTTACTCCCTGCACCCAACATAAAAAGCGGAATTTTATTCTTTTTTGAAAATAAAATAATGGTTTTAATATCATTAATCGTTCTTGGTTTAAAAAAAAATGTTGCGTTACCACCTATTTTTAAAGTTGTAACATTTGATAAAGGATAATTATAGGACGAAGAATCATATCTTAATAAATTCTTAATTATAGAAACATTTCCAAACTTGAAAAATTCTTTTAGAGATTCAAAAAACATCTTCAATCCTTCAATAAAAAAGTTTATCTTTGAATCACTCCTTATAACATAATTCACAGGAATCTCCACCATCTTCATATTAAACAAAACAGAGTATATTAAGATTTGTGTTTTGATAAAACTTGTTGAAGAATTTATGAATAGAATAATTTTATTTAAAGAGTTCTTTCTTATTAAAAAAGGTCCTTGGGTGTCTTTGATATGCAAATCATAAATTAGATTGATAAATTTATTATAACAAAAAGAAAAGAACTTCCTTTTAAATGATCCTTTCACATTTGACTTTGAATGATTTTTTGATTGTATAATAATATCTGCACACGTTTTTTGAATTGCACATATTGATTCCTCAATTATGGATAAGCCAAAAGGAATATCAACACCCATCGTTAAAATATATTCATATCTTGCTTTCTTCAAACCAAGCAAAATACCAACACCAACCCCTTTCTTCTTAGAAATAAGAACACATACTTCTTTTAACTTATCTGATAGTTTATTACTTATAACCACAGATTTATCTGTACAACCATTCAAACACAACACAATTTCAAAATTGTTTGTCAAATCAGAGTTTTTCAAATAAGAATATAAATCAAGAACGCTCCTCTCAAGAATAACTTCTTCATTATATACAGGCAAGACTATTGAAATATCAACCTTCTTTTTCATAACAATAACTAATAACAAAGAGTCCTTTAAAAATTTTCTAGAAAACAGAACCATCCTTTTTGTAATCAAGGAGTGAATAAGTGATAGTTCATCAATGCAGGAGATGGAACTATATAAGTCAAGAATATAATTATAATCAAGAATAAGAAAAGTCCGAAAATGAAGAGAATTTTTTTATTATTAATTAATCTGAAAAAAGTATAACTTGCTAATATGGATACTGATAAAAGAAAAAATGGAAACAACCTTTTAGGTACTCTTAAAAAATCCATCAAAGGCCAAAAAGTGTACAGCCAATAATAAGGAGCAAATTTTGAAAATGGTCCTAAAATACAAAGAGGAATGAAAAATAAGAAAAAAATAAAAGGGAGATACTTTCTTAAATCTTGATGACTGCGCTTATTAAATAAAAACGCCATTGAAAGAACAGACAAAATCAAAGAAACAACACTTAAGGAAAATGATCGTTTGCTAGATATTAAGTCAGAAAAAGAAATCAATATCCGATTAGGTGTTAAGTTTTGTTCAAGTGATCTAATATTAGAAGAATGGTTTATTCGCTCCAATCTAAAAAAAGAAAAGGGGATGAAACAACAAGCACAATTATCAAAACCAAAAACATTCCAACCCAAAATTTTTTATTAACTAAAACTCCATGATTTCGAAAAATAATGTATATTGGAATTATGAAAGTCAGATATATAATATAATAACTTGCAGAAATTGTCTGAATTCCTAAAAATAATCCTAAACAAACATACTCTTTAAAACTCCTCTTTCCTGATAATATCCTTTCCAAAAATAAAAATATGATAGGAATCCATTGTAGCTGCCAGAGGTTTGAATGACCTAAGAAGTATTCAGAAAAAAGATAGCTTGATGACATATATAAAAAACCTGAAAACAAAGCAGCCCATTTATTCTTAATTAACTCTTTTGTAAAAAAGAACATGAACAAACCCGATAGAAATAAAGAAAATAAGAAAAATAAATTGTGTGCTACAACTTCATTAATACCAAAAACTAAGATACCTAATGTTGAGAATACAAGATAACTCTTTGATATTTCACCACGCTCAGTATATGCAAAAAGAGGATAAAAATCACCAGTTAATAACCCTGCAACCGTATTATTAACTCTATCAACAACTGCCTGAGTATCAATATACCCGCGACTATGTATTGTTTCAAGGTAAGACGGAACAAATAAGAATCAAGGTTAAAAAATAAAGGCCAAGAAAGAAGGATTGTAAAAAACAAAAAAAAACAAAAAATTACTATATTACCAAAACCTTGCAAGTTATTATTTTGTGTTCTTTCCATAGTCCTTTAATGATATCTGCCCCTTTCTCTTGTTTTCCTTAACAACGACTTTCTTAGGATCAAACTCTTGCCCTAACTGTTTCTTAATTGATATGGCAACGCTTTTTCCTATCAACTGTGAGAGGGTTGTTATATCAACGTTCTTGATATCTGTAAGATTTTGAAGTTTATTATTATACATTTTTCTGGCTCTAACTCTTCCAACACCTTTGAGCTTTAACAAGGGCAGCAATTCTTCTTTTACGCCGTACTTTAGCCTGAATCGAAGTTTTGAAACGTCTTTTAGCAGGAATTGGAATTTCATCATCCTTGCAAGCTCTTCAGCGGAGTAAAGCAGCCAGTCAGCAATCTCAAGCTTTGCATGAATCTCTCCAGGCCTAACATCATAGTTTTCAAGCAAGTACTCCTCATCTTTCTCTTCAACCCAGTCATGCATGAAGAGAGCAGTTTTCACAGAGTTTAGAAATGTCTCGTAAGACTCATCAAAAACAGAAGGCTCATCCTCAAGCAACAATTCAGTGTAAGGAAGCACCTTGCCCTGAACATCTTCAAACTCTGAAACTTTAACTCTTAAAAGAGGTCTAATCTCAAAGGTGTTTGAGAGCATGTGAAGATAAGAAAAAGCCACAGTTTTCTTCCCTGTTGCTTTTCGCAAACAAGTAATTATGAAGAATGCGGTGTATGGGTCAAGGTATAATTCAGAAACTCTTCTACCAATCATTGTAGCTTGATAATTTTCAATTCCAAGGTTATCTGCTGAGACAAAATCATTTGATTCTCCTGAATTCTTGATAAACTCCCATTCTGAAAGAAGACCTATTATTTTTTCAAGAATATTGTGAAGCTTGTTTAAGTCTTCATACTGATAGGCGTAAAAAGTCTTGTCAAAGAATTCAAACAATGAATTCTTATCATTCACAAACTCATTCGCAATCAAGCTTAATATGTGAGTCCTTAAAACGGGCTCTACTGCGAGTTTAGAAAATATTTCTTCAGGAAAACCATTCACATATTTTTCAAAAATATTATCAAATTCAGACTGTGTTTTTGCAATGCAAATAGCCTCGCCATAATCCTCTTTTCCAGGTCTTCCCGCCCTTCCAGATTGCTGTTCATACTCAAGAACAGGAATATCCTGCATACCCCAAGACCCACCATAACGCTTCAGATCACGAATGATGACTCTAAAAGCTGGCATGTTAATGCCCATTGCAAGAGTCGGCGTTGCGCAAATAACCTTTATTATTCCCAAGCGAAAGTTATCCTCAACCAACTCCCGCTGTCTTGAAGTAAGCCCTGAATGATGAAAAGCAACACCTCTTTTGACACATAAAGAAAGCCTTCTGCACTGTCTTGTTGGACTGGAAACTGCTTTTAATACATCTTGCGAAAGTTTTTCCAAATGAGAATTAACAGTCTTTATCCTCATAGCAACTTTTTCAGCTTGAGACTCAGCACCTCGTTTAGTGTTGACAAAGACTAAGACTTGCTTGTTCTTCTTTAAAGTATCATCAATTATACTAATGACAGAATCAGACTGAGTCTGCGGAATAAAAAGAACTTTTTCCATGAAAAGAAGACATGAACAAGGCATTTAATAAGTTTGTGGAAAGAAAACAAAAAATGTTTATATAAAAAGAATAATTAACAAACCATAAATATCAAAAAAAGCAGAGTATTTGGATACCTTGGCTGATAAAAATATAAAACCAGCATTATTCTCTCAAAGAATCCAAAAAAAATAGTTTAAATATATTTCCTAAAAAAGTAATGTGACCATAACAAGAATATTACAACTAGCAGTACAAAAACGTTTAAAAAAGGAAAGAAAGTCCTTTGCATGAGACCTTCCAACACAACACTTCTTGGACCATTCTCAAGAAACAGAGGAAAATAATGAATGAATAATGGGTTGCCAATGAGTTTAAAAGTAACAAAATTGTTATTATATTCTGAGCTTATACTTATATGTTCTCCAACAACAATGACGGTCTGCTCTAAAATTTGAAGTCCGACAAAACTTATTATAATAGATAAGAAAAAAAAGAAAAAAACAATCTTTTTCTTCTTCAGAACAAACATTAGTGGCAAAATAAGGAATGGCACCAATATCAGAAGATGTCTAGGACCAAAAGACGATCTGCTCCACCAGAACTTGTTAAACGAATGAAAGACCAAGACGACTGCTGTCGAAAAAACTATCAGTAGTGTCTCTAGTTTAAATCTTCTGAACATATGCCAAATTCCAAATAGCGACACAAGGAGAATCGGGCTGAAAAAGAACAATCCTCTGTAAGGGTAGAATAAAAGTCTCAGAATAATATTGAAAGTATGGTTATGATGTTTCATATGACTAGTCACATCAGAGTATGACTTTATAATTTCTGATGAATACTTAGTGGCTCGCGAGTCAGACACAGACATTGTTCCAGAGATGTCTATTTTGAAGAATATTCCGCGCATGTTCTCAGAGTAATCAGTAATAGTACATGAAAATGTATTATTCACCTGATTATTAGGCCAAAATGGACAATCAGAGCGCGTCACGAAATTAGAATCCATGTTGTGCTCATAGATATAATTATCTTTAGAACTAATATTTCCTACAAGATTCCAAAAAGAACCTGACTGAATGTAAACAAGATAATTGCCAGTTGTTTTTGTATAAAAAATTTTAGAGAAATTATCCGAATATAGATAATTCTTAGTAATCCAGTATTCAACCAACACATCATTTCCAAACTTGATTTCCACAACTTCTTTTGTAATCAATCCATTTATTGTTTCGTTAAGAAGAATATTATAATCTAAAAGATAATATGATTCAATCACACCGTGACAGCGGTTCTTACCAAAGTATCGCACAATAATAGGAAAATCATTTCCATAAAAATGGCAATTACTATAAACAGCTATACCATTGTACCATGGTCCGAAATTAATACCTTCAACATTTTGATAGCTGAAGCTTAATGGATTGTCAAAGCAAGCATAATTATACAAGAAAAGGACAAACACAAACACAGCAAAACCACATAAGAATTTGAAAATTAAATTAAACTTCTTCGTGACCAAAACAAGTATTAAAGAAATAAAAACGACCGCTAAAGCGTATATATCAACTAAAAATGCTAATCCTCCAAGAAAACCAGATAAAAAGTAATAGTCACCTATTTTTTCTTGTCTCATCTTAAAAATAAGATAAAAAGATGCAAAAGCAAAAAAAGTAGCAATTGCGTGACCCATAAAAAAAGTTGCTTGAGAAAACGCGATTGTTCCAAGACCATAAGCAAAAGCTACGAGATAACGATGAAGCAAGATATTAGTAAAATACCTTGAAATCTTGAATATCAAAACAACTGTGAGAGCTGAAAAAAGAGCCGAGGTAAACATGATGATAAAAAACACCATGAAAAAGTAAGCTGGGTCAGAATTCAACTCAAATAAGCCAGTGCTAATATCAGGGGTTCCAAAAGTGTATTTATAAACAAAGTAGAAAGGCACCGCGATAAACGAGGAGCCTGGAAACTTGTCGGAGTAGTAATGACCATTATAAAATGCCCGATCGCCTGTATTATTGGCATACTTGTCTATCTTAAAAGTTCCCTCGTCAACAATGGCCCGTGTCAAGTCAAGTCTAGAGTTTTCATTCCAACCATCTATATTTGCAAAAACAGAGTATATAATAAGAAAGGTCAAGAACAACCTAAAAGACTTGCTTTTCCAAAGAGACATAAAGACTGCTTGTATCTTATAATTATTAAAACTTTTCTAAAAATTTAAAAAAGAAAGAATAACAAGAAGATAGAATGAACGTATCTATTGGCATAATGTGCTATAACGAGGAGAAAAACATAGAAAACATTCTAAACGCTTTGCTGAACCAAAAAACAGAGAGAATAAACATAGATGAAATAATTGTAGTGTCAACAGGGTGCACTGACAACACAAACAAGATTGTAAGAAAATTCATAGGAAAAAACTATAAAATAAAGCTATTCATTGAAAAAGAAAGGAAAGGAAAAGCAGAAGCAATAAACATATTTCTAGAAAAAGCAAAGAATAACATCCTCGTGCTTGAAAGCGCAGATACCCTGCCAGAGAAAAACACAATAGAACAACTGTGTTTAAAATTAAAAAGTCCTACAACTGGAATAGTAAGCGGAAGACCAATTCCCATACAAAACAAGAACAAACTAATGCACTTCATAATCCAGCTACAATGGCAACTTCACCACGAAATATCAAAAGAAAAACCTAAGTTTGGAGAATTAATAGCCTTCAAGAAAGTCTTTAAAAAAATACCAAGAACATCAGTTGATGAGGAAGAAATAGCATCAATCATAAAAAGCAAAGATTTGAAGTTATCCTACGAACCAAAAGCAATTGTCTACAATAAAGGACCTGAAAACATTAAAGAATTCATAAGACAAAGAAGAAGGAGCTACTCCGGCCACTTAGAACTGAAGAAAAGAACAATGTACGAGGCATCAACTATGAAATCAATAAACATATTCAAAAAACTATTAAAGACAAAAGCCCAGAAGAAAAACATAATCTTTGTAACAATAGCGATATTGCTCGAAGGATTAGGAAGATTCTTAGGACTAATAGATTATTTTACAAAAAAAGATCACTCTATTTGGAAGATTTCACAAACAACTAAAAAATTATAATTATTGACACATCACGTGATAAAAGATGAAAATGATTTCCATAATAATACCAACACACAACAGAAGTCATGACCTAAAGATGTGCATAAACAACATTCTCAAACAAAAAATTAACGAAGAATTAGAACTCATCATTGTTGACGATGGCTCAACAGATCAGACCAAAAAAATAGTTATGAGCCTCTGCAAGAAACATAAACATTTAAAGTATTTAAGACAAGATAACAAAGGTCCTGCAGCCGCCAGAAATCTTGGAGCTAAGATTGCAAAAGGAGACATAATTTGTTTTACAGATGATGACTGCATCCCTGACAAGGACTGGATTAAAAGCGTCTTACGAGCACATAAAAAAAACAGAACTGTACAAGTCATAGGCGGATTAACAAGAGTCGATAAAAACAACAGAACAGGATTCATCACGCAACACCTCACAAATTCATCCATAAAACAACGCTTTGAAGAAAAAGAAAGAGTGATTTATTTTCCAACATCCAACATTTCTTTAAAAAAAAAGTATTAGAACAATTTACTTTCGATGAGAAGTTCCCATTTCCAGGCGGAGAAGATCTTGAGTTTGGATGGCGACTGCAAAAAAACAAAATAAAGATGTTATATGATGAAAGCATAATTGTAACTCATAATCTAAATCCTAGTCTTAAAAGTTTCTTAAAACGCAACTATCATTATGGAATAGGAAACATGCTTGTTAAAAAAATGTATCCAGAGCACCCATTACTATTGAATATTAATACAAAAAATAAGCTGCTTTTTTATCTAACAATGGCTAAAGGAATACTAGAAACACCTTTCTTTGGAATATTCCAACTAAACAAATTAACTCAGAAAGAGAAAGATATCTCTGCTATTGAAAAAATGATTTTTTTCAACTATTTCTGCCTCCACAAATTATTCTACATGTTTGGAAACATAAATGAATTTCAGCAGAATAGGAATACGGTAAAAAAACCTGACTTTCTAATAATAGATTGCACGCACAGGTGCAATTTGAGATGCAAGATGTGCGACATTGTGAAAGACACAAAAAAAGAGCTTACGACAAGCGAAATAATAAAAGTTCTAGAACAAGGCATCACTTGGGGTGTGAAACACATGGTTTTATCAGGCGGAGAACCTCTTATAAGGGCTGACATATTTGAGATACTTGAATTTGTCAAGAAAAGAAGTTCAAATGTAGGGATATTGTCAAATGGGACTTTTGATGAAAAAACTTTTGAAAAACTAAAGCCTTATCTAATAAACAACAACATCTCACTAACCATATCAATTGATGGAGTAAAAGCAACAACTCATGATTATATCAGAGGACAAAAAGGTCTATATGAGAAAACAATGAACACTTTAAAGAGGCTAAATGCACTAAAGGAAGATTATCCAAACATGAACTATGGAACAATAAGCATAATAATGAACAACAACTTAGAGGAGCTTGAAGAATTGGCAAGAACAATGATTGGCCTTAAAACCAATAGTGTTCAGTTCCAACCATTACTCGCAAACAACCTTGCAATGTATAAAAGGGAAGAATCAAAATTCTGGATTCCGAATAACAGACTAAAAGTTTTAGAGAATACAATTAAGAATTTGAAGAATATGAAAAAAGAGCACCCACAAATAATCAGTAATTCACAAAGAGAACTTGAACTAGTAAAAAAATACTTCCAAAACAAGCTAACAGCAAATGATGTTTGTTGTCTGGCAGCTACAAAAACGATGCTGGTATCAAATGATGGCAACATCACCGCCTGCAAAACAGCGTATGGAAATATAAAAAATAAGTTAGAGCACGTATGGCATTCTAAAAAAGCAGAAAAAACAAGGATACTAGTCTTAGAATGTGAAGAGCCATGCCTTCTTCCATGCTTTGTAGAGGTTTGAAATGAAAAGAAAGGCGCTCATATTACTAATCACAATTGAAGTCTTGATTATAGTATTTCTTTCATTCTTGGTAGTCACTTCTTTGATTGAAAGAAGCAATCCTTATTCACAAGCAATAGATGACTTCTCATTAAAAGATGAACCAGCTCACCCTTATGATGCCACTTATTGGACTTATTCTTTTCCTGAGTTCGAACTAAAACCTAATTTCACCCAGAAATTTGATGGGGCAGTGATTAAACTCTCAGAGATAACAACAATAAAGACTAACAACGACGGTTTTAGGGATAATAAAGATTATGAAATAAACAAGTCGCCAGATATTGTAAGAATTATTTTTTTAGGTGACTCATACACATTTGGGTGGGGGGTTAACATTGAGGACAGCTGGCCTAAAGTAGTGGAGAGACTTCTAAATGAAAACTCAGATAACAAGACGTATGAAGTATTCAATTTAGGGGTTCCAGGTTATAACACGGCACAAGAAGTTACCTTGTACAAGAATAAAGGGTTAAAATACGACCCTGACATGGTTTTAATCCATGTTTTCTCAAATGACCTGTCAAATTTCACTGAAGAAGAATTAGAAGCAAAAAAGTATAAGCAAGAATTAAACTTAAAAAAGCTCCCTGAATATGAGATTGAAAGGCTTGTATGGGAGAAAAAAGCTGAAATATTAAACAGATACTTAATAAATATGAGCTTATACTGGGAAAACATTGATAATCCATTAAAAGAACTAAAAGAAATTTCCGGAAACAAAACAGTCATAATATTAGATATAGAAAACCCAACCGACTTTAGCAACAAACTAGAAACCAATTCTAAAGAACTAGGGATTAATTATCTTAAAATAAAAGTTAAATATACAAAAATCCATCCTTTAGATCACCATCCAGACAAGGACACTTATAAAAGGATTGGTGAAAGCATATATAAAGAAATAACCCCTATAATTGATAAATTAGAGAAAACATAACACAAATGAAATTAAAATCACCAGAGTATAAAGAGCTTGAATTAAACCTTTCATACCACTTTGGAGCATTACTAAACAAACCACTGGCCAAACCACATTGGATTTATATCAGCCTACTACACAAATGTAATCTAAAGTGCTCAATGTGTGGAGTTTCCAAGATTCTAACACAACACCAATTAAGCCTTGAAGAAGTGAAAAGAATAATTGATGAAATTTCATCATGGAAATTTGATTCTAGAATCCAACTAACAGGCGGGGAGCCTTTACTAAGAAAAGATATATTTCAAATAATAGATTACTCAACCAACGCAGGATTAACTACAGAACTCGTGACAAACGGGATGTTAATCAACAAGAAAAATGTTAAAACAATCATTAAGTCGAAGTTACAGGGTATAGCCATATCAATTGATGGCGCAACACCAAAAACACATGATTCAATAAGAGGTGTGAAAGGGAGTTTAAAAAAAACTATTGAAGCAGTGAAATTATTAGTAGAAGAAAAAAATAAACAAAAAATAGGACCTCAAATATCAATATGGACAACTATAATGAACCAAAACATTGAAGAATTAGAAGAAATAGCAATTCTTGCTAAAGAATTAGATGTAGATTGTCTGTTTTATCACCCAGTTATTCTCTCTCAAACAGATATGCAAAACACGACAAGAGAAGGTTCATTATGGGTTCCAAAAGAAAGACTGATTATTTTAAAAGACCAAATCGACAAGCTAGTATCTTTTCAAAAAAAACAAGGTATAATTGCATTTTTACATGATCCTTATTGGTTCATAAACTACTTCGAAAGAACAATCACAAAAAAAGATTGGAAGTGCAACCCATTAGAATTCATAGACATAGGTCCTAATGGCGCTGTACAAAGCTGCGGCGGAGACTTTGGAAGCATAAAAACTATGAGCCTTGAAGATAGCATGAACACGAGAAAAGCAGAGGCGTCAAGGGCGCTGATGAAAAACTGTCAAAAACCCTGCCTACAAACTTGTTGGGCTAGACCAGAAGCTGACGATTTAGAAAAGATATTCCAAACATTTTTTAGAAGACTACAAGACAGCAATATTTCAAAACAAGAAAAAAAGAATTGCTTACAAAAAAGTTTAGATCTTTTGAACAAATATGAATCAATGAGCAAAAAAGCACTTACAAAATGACTGCACCAAAAGAAGCAATCATATCACTCACAAACAAATGCAATCTTAAATGTGAGATGTGTGACATACCAAAAGGAGTCAAAGATGAGATTTCAACAAAGATATTAAAAGAGCTAATTCAAGACCTAAAAAAAATAAATTGCAAGAGCATAGTTTTCTCAGGCGGAGAACCATTTGTCAGAAAAGACGTGTTTGAACTAATAAATCATTCAAAAAATAATAATCTTAAAGTGTGCATAACATCTAATGGCACCCTTATTAACGATGAAATTGCTCAAAGACTGGCTAAAGAAGGTATTGGAGTAATTAACATATCGCTAGACGGAAGAAAAAAGACACACGACCTACTCAGAGGGGAAGGAAATTATGATAAAGCAATCAAAGCACTTGAAGCTTTGAAAACACATCATATTGAAACGACTATTGCAACAGTTGTTTGCAAACAAAACTATAAAGAGCTCCCATTCATAATAAGATTAGCAAGAAAGCTTGGTGCAACAACTGTGAAGTTTCAGCCGTTCAACCTTGACTTTCTTAATGACAAAACAAGAATTGGACAGTTTTATATCACAAAAAAAGAGTGCTTAGAGCTTGATAGAATTATAAAAGAAACAGTTGCTCTGGCAAGAAAACACAATATTAACATTAATCCAGAGACATACATAAACAAGATGGGTTTGATGCTGCAAAACAATATAAAGCCCCAGACAAACAAAGGATGCAATGCATTATACGACACAATCTCAATAGTTAATAACAGTGATGTGATTCCTTGTTTTCCAATTACAGACAAGCCAATAGGCAACATTAATAAAAAAAGATTTTTAGAAATCTGGAACTCCAAAGAACACAAAAAGATAAGAGAAAATATCAAAAAAGAAGGCTGCCCAGGGAGTCTTATGAGTTGCTATGATAACAATTTCGAGACTAAAGTTGGTTCGCTTAAAACAAAATTTGAAAGGTTAAAAAATGCCATTAGCAAGTTTTATTAGAAACAAATTGCAAAAACTATTGCTCGTCTTTGGAAATAATAAAAGAAGGAGTGAAATACTTTTAGAGCTAAGAATTATTAAGAGTTTAAAAAAGAGGATAATTGATGAGATGAACTCTTTGAAATAAACATTGTAAAATAATAATTCAAGGTTGCACTTGCACATCAATCTTCGGATAACACTTCTGTAGCAGTCTTTTAACCCTTTCAAGACGCCTCTTTCTTATCACTGGTGTACTATTTGGGCTGTGCCAACCATCTTCTTTGAAAACAACATCATATTTAGCCATGTTTTTCCCTAAAAAAGAGTTTGACTCTATGTGACACCCCGTGACTTGATTAAATGAGTGGACATACTTGTGATTCTCTTTTATAAAATTCAGAGTCTTCTTAAAATCATTCTCAGTCTCTGTTGGATAGCCAACTATTAAAAAACAGCATGCGTTTATGCCTGCCAGATAAGTGTCTTTTATAACCCTTTTAACATCCTCTAAATCGACGCGTTTTTTCATATTATCCAGCACCCTTTGAGAACCACTCTCAACACCGTAAGCTAAATAATCACAACCGGCCAATCTCATCTTTTTCAACAGATCAAAAGTCATTTCTTTTCTTGGAATAACTTTCGCCGACCAAGTAATATTCATCTTCGCTGTTATTATCAAATCACATAATTTCTCGACTTCACCGATGTTGCCGTTAAAAGTTGAATCAACAAATACGAACTTGTTATGCTTGTAGTTTTTTAACATTCTCTTCATCTCAAAAAAAACACTTTCCGCTTTCCTAAACCTATAAGCACCCCAGATGTAAGTGTCAGCACAAAAAGTACAACTATTTATGCATCCTCTGCTCATAGAAATTGGAAGGATGCACTGAGTATATTTTTCAATATCAAAATTTGAGTAATCAGGAAAAGGTAGGCTGGAAACATCTTCTATTTTTTGCTCTTTTCCTGAGAAAAAAACATCACCATTTTCCTTAATTAAGACTCCAGGAACTCGTCTTAGTGACAACTTCTTCTTTACGCAGTTCATCAGGTTTGCAAGAGAATGTTCAGCTTCACCTAATATGAATATATCAAATGGACTTTCTTTTAGATAATCTTCTCCTAACCGTTTACATTCAGGACCACCGCCAACTATTAGTATTTTAGAATTTAGTTGTTTGATTCTCTCAGCCAGCAAGGAACTAAAATAAAGCGTTGACATGTAAAGAGAAAAACCCACAACTCCAGGATTAAAAAACAAAATATTTTGCACACATCTATCTATGAATGAGTCTAGTCCTTTAGAGAAATCATTAAATTTTTGCTTGTCAATGAATAAGTCAGGATTATTCAAGTCCCACAACTCTTTGTCTTTTAGCAGTTGGTATAATTCTATGTTAAAGTCAAGACACTTAACTCTGAAATGCTTTGATTTAAGAAACCCGCAAAGATAAGCAGCTCCAACTGGTGGTTGTGAAATATCCCAAGCAGGAGCAGTAACTAAAATTATATCTGTCTTAAAGATTCTCAGATTATAAAATAGTTTTGATGCTTTATTCATTTTATGATTATCATGATTATATAGTTTTATAAGGTGCTTTGTAAAACAGCATTTTTGTAAAAAAAACAAAAATCTTTGCCCTTTTAGCTCGAATATCTTGGTTGTTTTTTTTATCAATTGTATGCCAATTGGCGCATCCATTATAAACAATTCCAAACCTCAAAGGTTGTTTTTCAATAAGAGAATGGGGATTGATGAATAGCGTTGCAACGCTAACATCACTTATAAAAGGTCTTAAAAATGTTATGAAAAACAAGGTTTTGAGAAAGTCTAATCTTGTTTCTTCAGGAAAGCCTATTATCCAATTCGTGACAACTTTAATCCCTGCCAGTCTAGTCAAGATTACTGTTTTTATAGCCTCAAAAGTTGTTATGTTTTTGTTCATCTTCTTAAGAATTTTTGTAGATGCAGATTCTATGCCATAATTCAGATAGAGACATCCAGCTTTCCTCATCTTTTTAAGAAATTTATAGCTTAAACGTTCGTCTATTCTAGCACTTCCACCCCAATTAATACTGATGTTGTCTTTTATCAATAAATTGCAGAGTTTGGATAAGTTGTTCATATCGCCATTGAGCAATGAGTCATTAAACTCTAAAAATATTACTCCTTCTTTTTTTCTTTGCTTAAACTCTTCTAAGATATTCTTGGCGCTTCTCGTCCGGTATTTCATCCATATCATTGTGTCAGTGCAAAAGACGCATTTTGAAACACACCCCCTGCTTGAGAGTATTCTTAGCTTGTGATGCTTATAATCAGTGTATTTTTCAAGCTTAAAGAAAGAAAAATCTATTATTGGAAGATTATCTAGGTCCATGATTGGAGTTCTGTACTTAAAATAAGAAGTATCGCATTCATAAACACAGCCAGGAATTCTTTTCAAGTCATTTTTCTCTTCGACACGTTTAATAATTTCAAGCAGAGTCTCTTCACCCTCCCCGATAATTAGAAAATCCGCGTATTTATGTATATCATACTCAGTCTTAACAACTCTGTTTCTATTATTCTTAATAAAACACTGTGGTCCTCCAAAAATTATTTTGATTGACGGATCCTTTTTCCTAATCAGCTTTGATAACTTTATAGAAAATAAGACTGATGTTGAATGAATAGAGAAGCACACCATTTCTGGTTCGAATTGTAATATTTTAGCAGAATAATCATCAAGGAGTTTGGATGAGATAAATTTAAATTCTGAAAACTTTTCAGGGTCAGACCACAAAATAGAGTTGCTTGGTTCCCACAATGTCTTATGGTGTTTTTCAACCTTTTGATAAAGGTCAATATTAAAATCAAATATCTTTGTCTCTATTTTATTTTTAGATATATAAGTAGCTAAAAAGGCCACTCCTAAAGGTGGAGCGTCAATTCCAAAAGCGGGACATTGAACGAGACAGATTTTCATTTTATACAATAGACTCTTTATCATGACAATCAGGAATAAGACAGTTAATCACGAGATACTTGTAGATTTCTTCAGCTGCAATTTGATGGCCCTTTTGATTAGGGTGAATAAAATCAGCGGGAGAGAGTTTTAGATTAGACATTCCAAAATTTTGAAAAACAAAGAATAAATCCAAATAAACAACATCTCCCTCTTCAAGTAAATTTAAAGCCAATAAATCGTGTTTATCTCTAATTCTTGTTAAAGCAGGGAAATTTACGAACAGCAGTGATTGATTATTTGATGAGGAATACTCTTTAAACTTGTTAATGGCAATTCTCGTCATTTCAATTCCATCATTATAAATATAAAAACTAAATTTTATGTTCAATTTTGTTATAATAGAATATAAACCTAAATTAAAGTATCTGTAAATATACACCTTTTTTATTAGAAAAGAATTGATTATTTTTGGAAAGGGGATGATGACTGGAATTGGAGTACTATCTACGTGTGCTGTAAATATTAATGTTTCTTTGTTGGACTTTTTTTCCTCTATTAAAGACACATTTATAATGTCGCTGTAATCATAACCAACAAGAATCATATCAGGGTGATATAAACGACCAATATTATCCAACCACACAAACTCCTGATAAGTATTATACCCACCCACACCCGCATTAATCACTTCATACTTAATTCTGGAATCCATATTAAGCAAATATTCTAATTCTTTAACATAAGTATTATTCTGATTCACATAGACTCCATAAGTAACAGAATCTCCTAAAACCAAAATCCGAAAAGTGTTATTAGGTTTAATAAAAGAATATTCATAATCTCTTAATCCTTGTGAATTGTGAAAAACACTAAAATCAGTACTAAAATATGAAAAATTTGGTCTGCCCTCAAATAATAATTCGGGAATGGTTGATTTAACAGAAACACCGGTAATCTCACTCTGAATGATAACCTTGTCTTTTAAAAACATTCTAAGAAAAAACTCTAAAGCCACAGAATATATGATTATAATACAAATTAATAAAAACAGTTTAATATAATATGATTTTGATTTTTTCATTTTCTGACAAAAATCTTTCCTAATTGGTTCTTGACCATGTAAAATTCGGATCTATAAGAACAAAACTGCATGCAGGGTGTTTGACAGTTCTTTATCTTCTTTCTTTGTTCTTTTGCTTCTTTTGAAAACCAGATTTCTTTCAAAGTTCTTTTCTTTAAATCTCCAAATGAAACGTCACACAAGTAACTAGTTCCTATCTGTGTTACGTGAAGGCGGTTAAAACCTGCATAGCAAGGCTGAGCTTTTGGTGAAAGCATTCTCTTAAAGTATTTACGAATCAGATTCAAATTCGAGACTGTGTTCTCAATAAAGACATAGTTCTCTCTGCTTTGCTTTTTGAGTTCTATTAGTTTATCAATGACTGTGTCTAACTTGTTCAAATCATCATCCTCTATCCAGACAGAACTGCTTTTACTTCTAAGTCTTGGCTCAGTATTATCTATGACTACTGGTTGAAAATTTAAACCATCAATTCCTAGTTTTTGCGCAAGTTTAACTACTTCAGACAATTCATGAAAATTATGTTTCATTATTGTAAAAGTAGTCCCTATAGTGGGAAATTGAGTGTTATTTTTTGCTTTATAAGCGTTTAACAATTGTATATTGTTCACTGCTTTATTAAACACGCCTTTTCCTCTAATGATATCGTGCGTTTCTGAAGTTGCACCGTCAAGTGAGATGTGGATGTGAGGAAGCTTTGATTGGATTATTTTTTTAATCATGTTTTGATTAAGCAACACACCATTTGTTATGACGGTTGTATCTAGCCCTTCCTCGTTGCAAAAAACTATTAGCTTAAACAAGTCTCTCCAAAGAAAAGGCTCTCCACCCAGTATAAGAACATTTTTTATCCCCATCTTCTTTGCTTGAACAACAAATGCTTCAAGATCTTCAAGAGTTAGTTCTTTCTTCACTAGAACCTTCTTTTTATCCATGTGACACATGACACACCTAAGGTTACAGTTAAAATTAATGTTTAGCTGCAGAGTATCAGGAGGAGCTAATGGATAATTTATTTTTCTAGATATATAGAATAAAAAATTTTTACCTAACAAATAAAAACCTTTTTTCAGATTATTGAAAGAGAGATCATTCATTTTAAACAATAAATCAACACAATTTAGTCTTATTTATAAAAATTGTTAAAGAGAGAATAACTCAAACTCTAGTTTGTTCTTTTGTTAGAAAAATCTTGTCAATGAGAACTGTTTGCTCTTTTTTAAAGTCTGAAGAAGGATTTCTCTTCCACCAAATCATGTAATCTATCACACCATTTAAGTTGCCTTCCTCTGTTGATTTGAATTTCATAAGCTCAAAACGGTTTAAAGGAAGCGTAACAAGAGTCCAGTTTTCTTTAGAGGTAAATCTGAAAGTATGTCTATACCAATCATCTTCATCCGCCAACTCGACACCTCCTTGAAATTCATCAGTTGATTTATAAAAAAAGTTGAAAAAAACGTAACCTGACAAGTTGACTGGAGCAATCCTGTTAACAAACAAGTAGTCACCATCATAAATATCTGGTTTTACCAAAATCTTTAAAGATTGATTAGTCTCATAAGCATCATTAGAAATCCCAAGTTCAAAATAATCCTTATTCGCAGGGTCAAATCTTATTGATGAAAAATTGTTGTAATCAAAATTATCTATTATAAAAAAACTCACATTTTCTTTCACAGGCTGATTTTCAGATGCTTTAATCTGATCTGTTAAAGTCATGGATTCCTCTTTTGTGATTTTTGAAAAAGTATAAAGTGCTATAATAATAACTAAGCCTATAAAGAAGATTATAAGTAAGGATTTAATACTAACTTTATCATCTGCAATGACGTCAGTCTTGTCGTCCTCAAAAAAACTAGTTAATCCTTTCTTTATCTTAGAAACACTCTGTTTCTTATTTGAAACACCTTTTGTTCCCATTAGGAACACCTTTTCTTCATAATAATTCCTTAAAACTCATTTATATTTAAATTTTCTTTATTTTTGTTTAAAAAGCTTTGAATGCACATTCCAAACGCGGGATATAAACCATTTGTAGGCTCTTGAGTTGTACACTCTTTTTAAATCTGCATCTTTCTTCTTCAACTCAACATCTTTCCTTTTCAACACCGCTTCTTTCCTCTTCAATTCAACTTCCATCCTCTTCAAAGATGTTTTTAAAGTTTTGTTCTCACCCAGCAGACCCTTAAGATAATCATATTTCTCGAAGTCAATTATTTTTCTTAATTCCTTAAACAATTGTGGAAGAACCAGTTGCAGTTCTTCTTTTTCATTCTCTTTAACAAGTTTTTTCAACACATCAGGCATTATATCAAATAATAGTTCGTGTTCAACCTGAATATTCTTGTAAAACAAGTGAGAAGAAGAAATGGCTGCAGCTAATTTTTCAGGATGATGCTTTGCGACGAATAACAACCTGTTTCTTTCAACATAATATTTAAACATCTTTGAATCCGCACCAATAGTCCCAGCGTATTCATGGTATACAACACTTTCAGGCACAAAAATAAGATCCCACTTGTCTCTACATCTACGTGCATAGTCTACCTCGTCATAGTAAAAAACGAAGTCTTCATCAAAAAAACCTACATCATCTAAGCACTCCCTTCTAAAAAGGATGGATGCTCCTGACAAGCAATCTACTCTTTGCGTCTTATCATACTGTCCATCATCTTTTTCATTAAAACCCTTGTGATTAATATAAAAGTTAGGAAATTCAAGTATCCCGGTGCTGTTTATTCTTTTGTTAAAAAAAAGTATTTTGCTGCCAACAGCACCGATTTTTTCATCAGCACTTATTACAGCCACTAATTCAACCAACCAACGACTTTCAACTTTAGTATCATTATTGAGAAAAGCGACGAATTTCCCGGATGAATTTTTAATCCCTTCATTGAGTGCTTTGCAGTAATTATTGTCCTTTAACTTAACTATTTTTACTTGCTCATGATTATTCTTAACTAGTAAGACTGAACCATCTTTTGATTTGTTATCAACCATTATAATTTCCAGTTTATTTTTAGGATAATCTAGTTCAAAGAGTGAATCAAAGCATCTTTTCAAGAATCTCTCTCAGTTATGATTTACTACCACAACTGATACTCTTGGCAAGCTCTCATCATTCATTTGTAAATCCACCTTCCATCCATGTTTATTATTCCACCCAAGCTTTTTATATCTTTTTCCACAGCTTTAAAACCGTACTTTTTTTCATGATAGTCAAATGGTTTAGATCCCAACTCATCGTATATTGACACTGATACTTTATATGTTCCTTTAAGCAACGGCAAGGATTTAATAACATACGTAACAACACCACTATTTTTAATAGATTCTGAAGTGACGTTATAAAAAGTCGTGTTTGGTCCTGTAATTAGATGGTCTGTTGAATCAAATATTGCTATTCCAAACATAGGCCTTTTTACATCTTTAAGAGCCTGATATATTATTTCAATACTCATACTCTTTCCAGTTTCAAAAACATTGCCATCCACACCCATTTCGTCTTTGAATAAAACTTTTTTTATTTTAATCTCTTTATCAAAGACAGTCTTAGAATCTTCAACCACTATTTTCATCATCTCGTTATTTTCCAAAGGAAACAATTCTTCTTGTAAAGCATTCTTGACAAGGTTTTTAATAAACAATTTTTCTTTCTCATCGGCATGCTCATAGCAGAAGTTTAGTAAAGCTCTTAATTCTCCAAAAAACAATTTTTTAGCTTCTCTGTTTTTTATAAGCGTTTCTAAATTATAAAAAGGGAGTATTGTGTTTGAGATGTTTCTGAATTGTTTAAACATTAATAATTGCTCAAAAAGCATTCTTAGTTTTGAAAATGCCAAGGACAATTCTTTTACCGGCTTATTAACTCTCAGCTGTTTCTTTACTAATTTTAAATCATTGTTTATAATTATAGAAAGATACTTTTTCACCATAGATGAGGATTCTCCATCCGCAACCAGCTTACCGTTATCTAAGAGTATAGCCCTATCACATTCACGAGCCACCAAACTTAAATCGTGCGTCACAAGAAGAATGGTTTTTCCCTGCCTCTTTAAATTCTCAAAGAAGACAAAACATTTTTTCTGAAACCCTTCATCACCAACAGTTAATATTTCATCTAAAAGATAAATATCAGCATCCACTTCCTTAGCTATTGAAAATGCAAGTCTTAATTTCATCCCACTAGAGAAATTTTTGATGTTAGTGTCTGTTTGTCTAATGCCAGAAAAATCAATTATGTAGGTTAAACGTTTCTTGAGTGTTTCAGTTGATAATCCAAGAATACTTCCATATAAAAAAATGTTATCTTTCAGACTTAAGCTTTCTTGAAATGCAGTTCCAAGTTCCAGCAAAGGAAGTGTTTTTCCCATCACCTTAACAGTTCCCTTGGTTGGAGATAATATTCCACCAACGATTTTTAGCAGGGTCGTTTTTCCGCATCCATTAGGTCCGATAATTCCAATTATTTCTCCTGTGTTTATTTCTAAAGATAATCTGTCAATAGCCGATATAACAACGTGTTTATCTCTTTTGAAGATTGACTTAAAAGAATGAAAAAGCGTATTCTCGCTTTTAGCATAAAAGCTAAAATTCTTCGTCACAGCATTTAACTTTATAGCAACATTCATATTTCCTCTGCAAACCTCTTTGATGATTTCTTGAAAAAAACGTACCCCACAACAAAAGTTAAAATACTAATGATTGTCGTTATGAAAATATTCTTAAGGGTTGGTATAAAGTTATCAAGCAAAGCACCCCTCATATCAACAATTATTCTAGCTAATGGGTTGAGCATGTAAAATCTCAAGTACTCAAATGGGACTAAATCAGTGGAATAAACAATAGGTGTTATCCAAAATCCTAAAAGCAGGAAAAAGTTCCAAATATGAATTACATCCTTATACCGAACATACAAAACAGATAAAAATAATGACAATCCAAGCACCAACATGAAAAGTTCTATAAGATAAAACGGCAATACAACAGCGGTGAAATATATATTCACTTTCAAAATCACCATTAGTAAAAAGAAGATTAAAAGGTTTATTAAGAACACCACAAAGGAAGCCACGCACGAACTTATTATTATGCTTTGAGTTGGAAACTTCATCTTTCTTATAAGCTCACGATTTGAAACCATGGAGTTTATGCTCATAACTGTTCCTTCTGACAAAAAGTTCCAAGTAAGGATTCCAATCAACAAGTATAGTGGATAATTTGGGATATTAATTTTCATGAACAAAGCAAACACTATGTAAAGGGTTAATAACAACAAAAGAGGGTTAAGCAAAGACCAAAAGTATCCAAGGACAGATCCTCTATACCGAAGTTTAAAGCCTGTGATTGTTAATTGTTTTATTAGAGAAAAACGATTTGAAAACCCCATATTTAAAAATAAATAAAACTCATTTATATATCTTGTTTTTTAAAAAGCAGTTTTCTTCTTTCTCGAAGTACAAATCCAATGTTAGAAATCACCCACATCTTCGCTTTGAATATGTAAAAAAGAAGAAACAATCTGTTCCTGCCAGTTATCTTTTTATGTTTTCTAAACAACAATTCTGCCTTTGTCAATATGCTTAAACCACGATTATAATGCGAGTAGTCAAACTTGTCAAAGTTGAACAACGCACAGATATAGTTTGAAAAAACCGATGTCAAATTGAATGGGTGCAAAACACCTTTCTTTTTGATTCCAAAAAATTTTATGATTCCATAAAAAAGGTTTTTGTTTTCAAGATAAAAACGCATCTCGTTGTATGACTCTTTAAGCTTGTGAATCGCAACGGCGTCTTTCACAAACAATGATTTTAAACTAAAAATGTTTGCTCTTAAGAAGAAATCAGCGTCCTCAAGATAAATCTTGTAAGTCTCGTCAAAAAAGCAATCCATCTTTTCAACAGCGCTTTTCTTAATCATGAAACAAGCAGATATCTGAGGGTATATTTCCTCTTTGCCAACTGGGTGCATAAGCACACTGTTTTCATAAACAACTTTTGGAAATACTATTTCAAAACCTTCAATTTCATCTAAGAGCCTTCTGACACAGCCACTTTGCAGGAACACATCATTGTCAACAAGCAATACAAGGTCGTTTTTTGACTCTTTAAGACCTATATTTCTTGAATAAGCAGCGCCTTTTGTACCTTTATTGTCTATGACTCTAACACCTTTTTTCAGTCTGAGAGGCTTAGATGAGTCATTAACGATGATTATTTCCACCTTGACTCTTTGCTTTTTAATAGATGCAATACACACTTTTAAATCTTCAAAGCCTGAAAGGAAAGGAATAACAACAGAAATCATAACAAACCCTCGTAAATTCTTTCAATCCTTCTTGCCACTTTTTCAACAGAGTATTTCTTAGACTTTGACAAGTTGTTCTTGCTAATCTTATTATAAGTTCTTTTGTTCCTTAAAAGAAAAGATATTCTCTCAGCCACAACTATTGGTGACTGCTCAACCACAAAACCTGCTTTGTTATCGTTTATTATATCCTCAGCAGCATTCCACTTATGGCTAACGCCAACAACTGGTAGGCCGCAAGCCATTGCTTCAATAACTACTATTCCAAAACCTTCAAGAATTGACGGGAACACAAAAATCTTTGAAGATTTCAAGTATGAATAGACCTCCTCTTGTTTTGTGAGAAAATTCTTAAATGCAACGTTTTTATCAACACCTAATCTATTTGCCAGAGCAACAAGCCTTTCTTTCTCAGGACCACTACCAATTATTAAGCAGCTTATACTTGGAAACTCTTCTTTTAAGATTCTAACAGATTTTATCAACAAATCAACATTCTTGTGAGGCAGAAGTCGTCCGCAAAAAATCAAGTCGTATCGTTCTTCAGATTTAGGAACTGAACTGATAATGTCTAATTGGAGTGCATTTGAAACAACAGTGATTTTCGCTGATTTATTTATCATTAAAAGCCTCAGTTTAGTCCTTTCAGAAACCACTATATGGCTCTTGGACATCTTAGAAGCTATTTTTTCAATAAAACGACCAAAACAACCCTTAAAACCGATGTAATAAGTCCAATAATCACTCCAAACCTCATGCCAAGTCAAAATCAAAGGAATCTTTTTAAAAACAGAGTATAACTTACACACAAACGCGTGAAAGAAAGGAAAGGCTGTGCAATCAACAAGATCAAATTCTTCCCTAAACAAAGGCCTAATAAGCTTTAAAGCAAAGATTATTGGCTCATCATAGCTTCTTCGGCTGTTTTTATACAAGCTTTTTGAGGTGTAAACACCATGCATGATAATACCATCATAGGTTATCACGTCCTGTCCTTTCCAAAGCTTTGCCCCAAAGAAATGAACTTCATGACCTCTCTTGATAAGCTCTTTTGCAAGCAAGTAATTCCTAGCCTCAGCACCACCCACGTTAAAAGGGTAAATCATATCATAAACCATGGCGATTTTCATTTTGAAAACAGACAAAGATAAAAGTATTTATAAAATTCATCGTTTAACAAAACAAATAATAACAACAAGCAAAGTTTTTTAGACCATGAAACAAAACACTAAGAATTACTGGGATTGTGTTGAAAAAAAGATTAAAAAACACCATTTGGAAGAGAACATTGCCTGGTATAAGAAAAAAGAATATATCAAGTTGATAACAGCTTGGTGTAATCAAACAAAAAACAAAACAATTCTTAAAACTGATTTGTTTGAAGAAATGTTAATTACAGATTCATTTTATGATTGGCTACAAAAAAACGTCAAAAAAGCAATAGGAATCGATATATCTTTAGAAATAGTAAAACACGCTAAAAAAAACTTTAAAAGAGGATATTTTCTGACAAAAGACGTCAGAGACACATCATTTAAAAAAGACACTTTTGATGTAATAATATCAAACTCGACACTTGATCATTTCCCAGAAAAGGACCTCATCACTGCATTAAAGGTATTAAGAAGAATACTAAAACCCACAGGAACACTTATACTAACCCTTGATAATAAAGAGAATAAAAGATATTATTTTTTCTATATTATAAACAAACAACTTCGCTTAGGACAATATTGGCAGGAGAGATGTTATTCTTTAAAAGAAATCCAGAAAATAATGGCTTCAATAGGTTTTGAAATACTAGACGTTAAAGGATTAATTCATATACCAACGCCGTTCAACAAAGTCGCGCTCATGTTAAAAAAAGTTTTTGGAAGAAAAGCAAATTTTTACATAAATAAAAAAATAAGACAG
>Ga0180009_10001476_pt1 | contig 28790 bp, 18 predicted proteins | sample OS_PC_MetaG_FD_123537 | JGI IMG/M metagenome (GOLD analysis project Ga0180009, IMG submission 123537) | Groundwater microbial communities from the Aspo Hard Rock Laboratory (HRL) deep subsurface site, Sweden - OS_PC_MetaG | ecosystem: Environmental > Aquatic > Deep subsurface > Groundwater... | reverse complement strand
GTGCAGTTCAATTGTTGTGTAACCGTTTGAACGAAACGGAGACGATCTATCCGGGGACAAATTTTAAGCTGAACTTCGAATTGGTATCAAATTAAAGTCCCCCAATTCAGGAGTTCTGAAATTGGATTTGTTGTTGGATATTTTGCTCTCAGAGGGAAATCTGCAGCCTTTAACCCCGAACTTCCCATCAGCAAAAAAGGCATGATCAGCACAAACACCCTTTTTACATAATCCCACTGATTTTTCATTCTTTTGTTTTGCATCGTGACTCCTTTTGAATTATTGAAATGAATACTATTCAATTAAACGAACAGTGTTTTTTTGTTGTTGATTCTCAGCAATGCCCGGTTTGAAAATTGCTGGTTTGCCCCCAAAAGGGGGATACATTTCCCTGACTTTATCTCAAACTCCTGTTTCCAGGGCATGGGTCGCATCGGCGTCAGGGATGGGCTCTCCGTTTTTGGCCAGGCCAAAACCTTCGACAGACCATCACCGGAACCCTTGGTACCAATTTTTATCTTATGTTTGAATGCCAGTGATGAGGCTGTGACCCATGCTCCTATTAGCACAAGAGGGATTGTCAACAGCGGTTTTTTAAAGTGATCCCTCCTGACGGGTTATTGTAAAATTGGCTTGAAACGTAAAAACATGCCGTATTATACCACTTATTTTGGAAGACTTGTCAATCTTTATTCCTGAGGGAAGAGACACCGGATCCTTCAAATAAACTGTTATGCCCCGTGATCGGGACACAGAGGGAAGATGAAAAAGAATGAGAAAAACTATCGGGATCCATTCGAGTTTCGCGATTCAATTCTCAGACAGCTGGGATTTCGCCTGTTCCATTTCGTTCAGATTTTCTGAAACACCGTCTCATCGTCAGACCCGTTTCAGACCACCCTGAAAACACTGAAGGGATCCCATGAAATTTACATCTATCCCAATCCGGGACATGCCTTTGCCAATGCAGGGTCAAGTTATTATAATAAGGATGCTGCTGAACTGGACTGGCCGTGAACCAACCGATTTTTACGTCAATCAATGCGCTGAACGTTATGATGGCTGATGAGGAGACCTTGCAACTGCGACTGGTCAATGCCCTGAGTGAGATCTTTCCCGGGCAGTGGGATGCCTGCGCTAACCCGGAAGGCGCGTCCCATGACCCCTTCGTTTCCTATCGTTTCCTGTATGCCCTCGAAGAGAGCGGATGCGTCTCTCTGGAGACAGGCTGGATGCCCCGTCACCTCGTCCTGGAAGATAACCGTCGGGAGATCCTGGGTGCGGTTCCCATGTACCTGAAGAGCAATTCCATGGGAGAGTACGTGTTCGATTTTGGCTGGGCGGATGCCTTTGAACGGGCCGGCGGGACATACTATCCCAAACTGCAGGTTTCGGTGCCGTTTACGCCGGTCTCAGGACGCCGATTGCTGATTCGTCCCTCTGACCGGGAAAAACAGGTGGAATCCCTTCTGATCCAGGGTTTCCTGGAGTCTGTTCAGGTTCTGGACGTTTCCTCTCTGCATGCAACCTTTCTGACAGAAGATCAATGGGAAACCCTGGGTAACCGCGGATTTCTCCAGAGAATTGATCAGCAATTTCAATGGCGCAACAACCACTACCGGGATTTCAATGATTTCCTGGAAAGCCTGTCTTCCAAAAAACGCCGGGCTATCCTGCGTGAACGACGAGAGGCACTGGCTGCGGATATCACCATTGAGCATCTGACCGGCGCGGATATCACGGAAGCCCATTGGGACGCGTTCTTCCGGTTTTATATGGACACCGGCCACCGAAAATGGGGACAGCCCTATTTGAACCGGACGTTTTTCAGCCTGATCGGTCAATCAATGGCTGACCGAATTCTGCTGATCATGTGCAGAAAGGGTGACAGCTACATCGCCGGCGCACTGAACTTCATTGGCGGGGACTGCCTATTCGGCCGTTACTGGGGATGCACGGAGTATCGGCCGTACCTGCATTTTGAACTCTGCTACTACCAGGCGATTGAATTTGCCATCCGGCGCAACCTGGCTGTTGTTGAAGCCGGAGCCCAGGGTGAGCACAAGCTCGCCCGCGGCTATTTGCCCCGAAAGACCTACAGTGCCCATTGGATAACCCATCCACATTTCAGAGCCGCCATTGAAAGATTTCTTGAATCCGAGTCTTCAGCGGTCAATGAGGATATTCAAACCCTGCAGAATCATTCACCATTTCGATCAGACCGCAATTAGAACCGGTTGCTTCCCCTGCGCCCTGATTTGTGAAAAATAGACTGGGGCTTTCTTCCTGTTTGGCAGCAAACCGGAAGATCCGATGAATCCATTCGGGGACATGGGCTCGGTGATCCGGAATGGTCAGGTTCGTTCCGGAAGCCGCGGTTTGATTATATTGAGCAATCCTGCAAGCCCGGCAAGGGCAGAAAGGGCGGGGCACATCTGTTTAGAATTTCCATAAAAACCCGACCGATCGATTGATAAAACCGGTCTGCGATGGTAAGCTGGCGGCATACTTGGATTTTTTCCGCAACTGGATACCATCCTGACTATTCTGAATAGGGCAATCACGGAGATCACATGAGTCGTTCACCCATTATCAACTGGCTGATACCGAAAACACTGCATCAGAACATCGAATCATTTGCCAAGGCCAAATTCATCCTCGGTGTTGCCTGTGGTTTGATCATTGTCGGGTTACTGAACTTCGCCCGCCAGATCTCAGTGGGGCATACGGTGAACGGTATCGTCATCATCCTGGCCCTGGTTCTGCTGCTGGTTGCCTGGGGGGTCTTCAGGTCCAGCGGGTCCCTGTTTTTTATCAGTAACACCATTACCCTGTTGATGTTTTGCCTGATGACCTTTCTGATCGTTGTTCTGGGCGGCATCTCTTCGAATGTCGCTCCCTGGTATGTTCTGGTGATCCTGCTGGGAATCATGATGGCCGGATTCAAACCCGGACTCTTCTGGGGAATCTGTTCGCTGGGGGCGATTCTGACACTGTACCTGGTAGAATTGAACGGGCATGTGTTCAACGCCCCGCCCATCAATATCACCGGCTATTTTATCGGCTGTTTTATCCTGGCACTGGCGGTATTCGGGTTGGGGCTGATCTATGAGAACGCGAACATCCGCAATCTGGGGCGCCTCAGTCAGGAAAGAAATCAGACGGCGGAGACAGCCGGAATGCTGTCCCAGGCAATTGTTGAAAGCAAAAACGTCATGGAAAAAGCCGCTAATTTTGATCTTTCCCGGCGAATCACCGGCTCTTACGAAGGGGATCTGCAGGATCTGAAAAAAAGCATCAACCAGGCGCTGGAGATGCTGGCAATGACTCTTTCGGAGGTCAATCAGGTCAAGAACCGGATCAACACCCAAACTGGCGAACTCTCCATTTCAGCCGGGCGCCTGGCTGAAAGCACAACCGCCCAGGCCAATACGATTGCCGACATTTCAGCGTCCATGGATCGCATCGATATTCAAACCGCAGAAAATGCAAAAGATGCCAACGAGGCTCAGGTCCTGACCGCAAAGACCCTGAAGGCCGTCACTTCCGGGAACCATCTCATGACGGAAATGGTTGCGGCCATGCGGTCCATGGAAGAGACCGGCAATGATATCAACAAAGTGATAAAGGTTATTGATGAAATCTCATTTCAGACAAATCTGCTGGCACTGAATGCAGCTGTGGAAGCGGCACGGGCAGGCAAGTATGGCAAAGGATTTGCGGTTGTGGCCGAGGAGGTCCGCAACCTGGCCAATAAAAGTTCAGAGGCGGCGGGTGATACCACCGTGTTGATTGAAAACTCGATCAATCACATTACCCAGAGTGTCCAGAAGGCGAATGAACTGTCGCAAGCACTGGCAGACATCATTACTGTCGTTGATCAGGTGAACGACCTGATCCGGAATATTTCCGCCTCGACGGGCGAACAGAGCGAGGGGATCAATAAAATCAACAAGGGATTGAGCCAGACAAACGCCGTCATTCAACAGAACTCCCTGATCTCCAAACAGACAGCCCTTTCCAGCGAAGAGTTGACGCAACTGGCAGGGACGCTCAAAGAGATGATGGAAAAATTCACCCTGGTGTCGGAAACTGCCGTCCATCAACCCAGGCAACTGTCCCGGTGAACACGTGACCCCGTATCCCGACAGCGGCCTTTGCGAAAACCAGATCCGTTTCTGTATAAGGGTTGCGGACCCCCCCTCCCGGGGAACCGTGTCTCGGTTATTCGATTCCGACCGTCTGAGAGAGACTTTCCGCGCTGTTTCCGGCGCAATCCACAGCGCGAACCCGGTATTCTAGGGTTTTGCCCCGTTGCGCGTCGTCCAGGACATCGTCGAAGTGGAAACGGCGTGATGTTATCTGGGGCTGCCAGGGAAGGCTTCCGATCAGCGTGTCATTCCGCAGCACATCATAGCGCTCGATGGCCTCGGCGCCGGCATAGGCCGTGTCCCAGCTGACGCGAACCGCTGTGCGGCCCAGGGCGGGCATGGACGAATCGGCTTCAACGCCAACGTTACGGGGGGCGGACAGTCCAAGGAACCGACGTTGAAAGTAGGCATTGGCACCTTCCTTTCCTGCTGCGACCACCTTAGCCTCGATCTGCTTCATTTTCTCACTGCTGAGGGGGGTATCCAGCTGGGCTGCCGCCAGGTTCTGTTCAAGCTGGCACTTTGCGGGATTGTCATCGACGTGGCCGATGCCCACGATCAGGGTGCTTATCCCATCCACCGAGAGCGCGTATTCAATCAGTTCCCGACTGGGAATCGCCGGGGATCCGACGTCCAGGTAAACATCCTCCGGTACATTCGAAAATTTGACGGCCTTGTGATAGTAAGCCGCATCGGCAAACACTTTCATGCCGATAATCCCCATATCAGCCGCCGCTGCAGCCGCAATGGCATTGTGGCGATGACCCATGAATCTGCAGTCGGTGGGGTTGATCGTCACCAGGAGGGTGTCCAGGAGATGGTGGGCATCCCGCTGGATGGCATAGATATGGGCTGCCGTATTCCAGTGCCCACTGATCCCGATGTGCCGGATCAGTTTTTCGTTTCCGGGATTGCAGCCGGTTCTGTTGGTCCCTTCACGCAGATCGAGCATGGCAGCTAGTGCGCCCATCCAGGGTCGATCCGGTCGCTGATCGGTAAACCCCTCAAAAAGCATATCCACTTCGTCCATGGTGTTGATGTTGTGAAACTGGATGCTGTCCAGATATGCCTCCTTCGGATAAGCCCCCTTGCCATCGCCGAAAATCAGGCTCAGGGACCGACGGACATCATCAACGGCTGTCTGGACCTTGAAATCATCCCCCATCCCGTCACTGAAGTCGGTCCTAAAACGCTCGCCCTCCGGTCGCCGGGCGGAACGAAAATGGGTTTTGCTGGCGATGAATATCCGTTTCCGGGCATCGGGGTCGTATTGAGCGGCGTCCGGAGACAGATTCAGACGACGAAAGGCTTCCCCAAAGTGCTGCTGACTGGAACCGTAAATATTCGAAGTGTCAAAATAGGTGATCCCCAGGCGCCAGGCTTTCTCAATGATGGCAATCGGGTCGATTCCTTCTGCCGCCCATTGGATGGATGCCTGTCCTCCCAGACCCAGAGTGGTGACCTGTCGTTCGGTACGCCCCAGTCGGCGTGTGTTAAGCTGTGTCATTGTGAAGCTCCATGGTTAGGGTGCGATTGTGATGTATCGTAGGACCGATATAAAAAGTATCCCAGGGCGATGGCTGCTGCCGCAAAATAGGTATAGCTCAAAGCCGCTTCCGGGTTGCCGATTCTGGACAGGACCAGTCCAAGCAGGCCAAACAGGATGGCAATAAAGAACTGGGAATAGTAGCTTTTCAGGAAAATGTACTGATGCGCCGTTGTCGTCTTGGCCAGATCGAAGAACCGCTTGTTGAATGTCAGCCTGAATATTGATGTAAAGAAGGTTATCAGAATGAGCAGCACAAATACAACGGGTAATTTGAGCTCATCCCCAATCAGTCCCCGGAATATCCAGGAGAGGGCATAAAAGAAAACACTGATCCGGTACATCCATTCACCGGGCATGCGATCGATGCTGTTTTTGATAAAATAGAACATCGCACCGAAAATGATCATCAGGAGGATGACCAGCATCCCCAGTTGCCAGTAGCTCTCTTTGACAATGATAAACAGGGAAATCACCCAGAAGAAGCTTTCCAGGAACAGGAACAGGCCATCAATGGCAAAAATGAACCTGGATCTGAACGCATCCCTGAATGTGAAAAGACCGGTCAACCCAATCGATTTGACCTGCTGCATGGACTGGAAGAGCCCGGCCAGATCCTTGTTGGCGATAAACAGGACAGAACCGAGAAGTCCCACCAGGATGGACAGGATAAAAACGGGGAAATAGCTGGTTTTGTCCAGTAACAGCCCGCCACAGAAGACGCCCACCTTTAAAATGACCGCCACGACGATCTGAAAATTACCAAAATGTTTGCCGGAGTCTGAAGGGGTGACGGTTTCGAGAAACAGGACCCGATTCGTAATCCAGAAAAAACAGTTATAGATGCCGTAGAGGATCGCGAGAGCGGGGAAAAACAGGATCCGGCCATTGAAGAAGATGGTGGTCAGCAGCAGGATCTCCAGCAGGAAGGAGATCAGGATCACTTTCTTGAGCGCCATCACTTTATGGATTCTTTCCCAGAACCACAATGCCAGACAATAGCCAAAGCCCGCCAGGGCGATAAAATAGCTGATGTCGGAGATGGTGTATCCCAGCTTCCAGAGAAAAACCGGCAGGTAAAAAGGAAAAAGCCCGATCAGAAAGGTATGAATACTGACAAATTGATAGAAACTCTTTCTGTGTTGCATCAGTCTGGATAACCTATCATCGAATTGCCTTTCTCTTGTCAGCGCCATGCCGTGGGCCGATTTAGACCCATGGCAACCGCGCCATTGATTCTTAAGCGTATGACTACCAAGGTAAGCTTCAATGTCCTTGCAAACCCGTGTTTGTTATGAAGCCATAGCAATTGCGGACAGGTTTCAAGATGATCTAAAACTTTGCTTCGCTGAGATCCCAAAACTCGCTTTGCTCAGACAGTTGGGATCTCGGTCGCTTCGCTTTGTTAAGATCATCTCAGCAACTCCTCCAAGCAATTGCCATGGCTTCATAACAAACACGCAATGCAAAAGTGGTCCTTAAGTTCACGGCATTGATGTATAACTCAAAAGATCCCTGAATCAGCCAGTTGAATGGCATCGAGCTTTGCAAAATAGCTGTCCAGATCGGGCTTCGCACCAAAGCGTGGATATTTGTGCATTTCCAGGAAGGGTCGGGAATTGAGTTCCAGAAAAATACATTTCTGGCGATCATAATCAAATTCGATCCCTTTTTCAAAAATCACATCAATCCCGAATATGTTGGCATCAAACGATTCCCTGATTTTAAAAAACAGCTCCCTGTTTTTCGCCGAGAGGGTGTTCTTGTCGATGGTTTCAACGACCCCTCCCGGTGCCAGGGCAATTTTGTTGTAGAGAAACACCTCTTCTCCCTTTGCCGGAACGGTTGACAATGACCGGTTCTGTTTCTTCAGGTACGTTACGATGCGTCTGTTTTTGGAAATCAGATGGATCACCGGCAACAGACCCAGTTCCTCTCTCTGGCGGTTTTCCTCGTCGATCAGCCGACTGATGGTGTTTTCGCCATCCCCCACGACAAACGGCGGATAGCGCCGGATGACCGACATGATCTCATCTTTGATGACAACCACGCGATAGTTCTTTCCCAGCAGGTACTCTTCTATAATGGAGCTGGGCCACCATATCTTCACCAGGAAGACCGCTTTCCAGAACTCCCTGAAATTGGTAATCGGAAAATGACTTCCCCTGGAATAGCCACTGACATTGGGTTTGATAACGACCGGGAAACCATGTTGCTGGACAAAGCGGAACGCTGTCCATGGATTGGTGAACAGGGTTCCCCTGGCGTGGGGAATATTGTGTTCAGCAAACGATTCTCTCGCCTGCAGTTTGGTCCGGGATTTTTTACGAACCTCCAGGGAATTATAATCGCTGCAGCCATGCATGAACTTGTCTTCGATCCAACGGTATATCAGTTTGTTGACGCTTCTCATGGCTTTATTTTCAGGATTTGACTTTGTGGTGCATGGCCAGTTTTCTGAAGAAGACATTCTTCCGCTCCTGGCTGGCTGAGATGGCCCTGGCATTTTCAGCCAGAAACAGCATCCCGGTTTTGATAAAGCTCAGTTTGTGTTTCCAGGACACGTTCCGATCCAGCAGATTGATCGGCATGGGGGTAAACAGGTTGATCTCGACGATATGAAACGCACCCTGCAGGAGGTCCTCTTCGGAATTGGCTTTTGCACAGACGCGGGCCATGCGGAAGTTCCCGATACTTTTGACATGGTCCCAGATGATCCGGGCATCCGGCTCTGAAAAGTGCCGGGTCAGATCGGTGTATGTCGTGTGAATATTATTGACCCCATTAATCGGGAAAGCCCCCTCATAACTGTTTTGAACCTCCGTGATGGTCAACATGGCACAGGCATCTGGATTGTCCGCCTGCCGGATATAGTAAATTTCAAATTCCCGTTTTTCATTGGCCGCTTCCTGCAGCAGGTAGGTCAGTTTCTTCTTGGCGATTTTTTCCTGAACACCCATGAAATCTTCGGGGGTATCCGCACGGTAAATCCCGTATGAATTCTGACCCCATTCGGGTTTAAGAAACACCGGATAGCTCCAGGGGCCGGCATTCCGGTCATAGACCAGCTGTTTGAGGCGCCACTTGTAGGGGATCAGCTGATTGATTTCCAGTTTGGAATAGATCCCTTTTTCCTTGTTGAAATAGTCGGCATTCAGTTGGAAGAACTTCCAGGGATCAATTCTGAATCTCAAGCAGAAATAGATAAACCAGCTGATCATCCAGAATTTGATCAAAGCTCTCGAATGGATCATGGTGTTTTTCATATGGAATAAATTTCACCTTTGATAGCATCATCTGAATAGATATGAAGACTCAAACTGTCTTCGCAGGCTGTCATTTGATGGATTGCGTTGTCGAATGTCCCCTCCACACCCCTGTCGACGGAGAACTCCCCTGTTGAATAGATCTTTGGTTCAATTTCAAGCAACCGGGCTTTCTCCATTTTAAATACTGATTCCGACAAGGATCCCCGGATCAGGTAGACCAGCGAAAACCAGGGATGGCCATGAACCGGTGTGATTGCGTTCCTGGACCAGCGGGCGACCATCACCTCAAAACCGGCAGGCTCCCGATAGAGAATCGTTCTGGAGTATCCTTTTTTTATCCGTGGGAAGGCATCCATCGGAAAATGACCTGCGGTGACAAGGTCCCCTATGATAGTAACCATTTTTACATCATCATATTTGACCCTGGAAAGCAACCGGATGGCATCTCGCAGGGTGGTGGAATCCGATACCGGTGCCCCCGGATGAATGTTCGGGCCTGTTGTCTGGTGCAGTGTGTTCATGGTTGCTCCAACAGTCTGTTGCCTTCGCTGATCAGCGCCTGGAAGAAAGCGGCGATTTCTGGCTCGTCAATACGCGGGTTGGCGATTAACAATCGCAGACAGAAGTCTGCGCCGATATAACCGGAACCGATCAAACCGATTTCCCTGCGGTGCAGCTCATCTCTCAGCTTCCGGTTAAAGCCGTTACTGGAAACAGTATCGGGGACGACAAACCTGAAGCAGACATTAAATGACTCACGGGGGACCACCATTTCAAGATCCGCTGACTGCAGGACAAGATGCTCCGCATATTCGCAAAGCTGATGGTAGGCCGCCACCCGCTCAGCCAGTCCCTGCCGGCCATAATATTTCCAGTCCAGAAACCATTTCAGGCTGTCCACCCGTCGGCCACACTGCAGTGAAAAGGAGCCCGGGTTGAGGTCGTCCGTTTCACGGGTCGCCCCGAAAATATAGCTGGTGTCACCGACACGGGCAGTTGTCCGCAGGATATCCCCGTCCTTGAAAAGCAGGATATTACACATTAAAGCGGTTCCGGCCATTTTATGAAAATCCCAGGTAAAGGAATCCACCCGCTCAATACCGGTCAGGAACCTTGACCGCAGTTCGGGATTGAAGATGGCTGCCCCGCCCCAGGCCCCATCCACATGCAGCCAGAACCCGTATCGGTCCCGCAGGTCCAGCAACGTCTCGATGGGGTCATAGGCACCTCGGACAGTGGTGCCTGCCGTCGCGCAGACAAAAAACGGCACGCCGGCCGACTGTCGGACCGCCTGAATATTTGTTTCCAGCAGTTGCAGATCCATCCGACCCCGTTCATCGACCGGAATTTTGACCAGATGCCGGGAGCCAATGCCGACAATATTCGCCGCTTTGTCCAGGGAGTAATGGGCATCCTGGCTGACAAAAGCAAAGAGTTCCTTTTCGGAGAATATACCTTCATGTTTAATGCTGTCACTGATCTGATTTCTAGCCGCCAGCATGGCGATCAGATTGGCATTGCTCGAACCGGTGGTCATCTGACCCTCACCCTTGGGATAACCCACCAGTTCAAGCATCTGCTGAATCATGGCCGTTTCCATCAGGGTTGACACGGGAGCCGATTCGAATGTCCCTGCCGATGTGTTGGATACGGCTGCAATAATCTCGCCAACCAGGGAAGGAAGGTTGGCCCCGGACCACATGCGATTCAAAAATCTCGGGTGATGGGTCACCACGTTGTACTGCAGATACTGTTCAACCCAGCTAAATATGAGATCCCAGTCGTATAGCCCTTCTTTGCGGTCAAGATCGAGCAACGCTTTCAATGCTTCCGGTTCCTGAAAGGCGATGTACTTCCCCGGCCGGGTTTGCAAACGGTATTGTTCAATGATCTTGAACAGCCGCTTGAATACAGTGAACGCTTCCACTTCCCAGGTCCGGGGCGGTTGTGCCCTTCCGCCGGATTCATCACTCATTTGATGACTCCCGGCCAGTTTGCATCCCCCCTGGTGATAAACGTCTCAATGTTGTCCAGCCACTTGTTCTTAATCTCCTCATTATAGTTGAGGTACAACTTGTTGTTGTGAATCGTCCATTGCAGCGGATCCCCCTTGGCCGTATCGCCATTGGCTACTGCCCAGGCACAATATCCGCCATACTGGGGGGCATAACGGGTCGGATTGTCCTGGAACGTCTCCAGATTCTCCCTGGAGCTGAAATACCAGTTTGCACCCTTGTATTTCGTTTTGAACGCCTTCAATCCTTTGACCGGTCTCCCTTCTGTAAAATAAGCCACCGTATCGTAGCCACCGACCGCATCGCTGCTGAAGAATCCGGTATAAATTTCGCTGGCCGCCAGTCCTTCAGCAGCAAACAGGAGCATGGCCGTCATCATCAGCAACAGCATTTTTATTGTTTGTGTCATTTGCGCCATGGTTCTCTCTGGAAGAGGTTGAATCGTGTGGGATCATTCCCGCTATTACAATCTCAGCATAGCATGAACCCGATCTGCAAATATCACAAAACTGTCAAATATTCATCACTTTATACTGAAAGAACCGTGCCAGGGTGTTTCATTTCCCGGATTTTTTGATCGACAGCCGTCCCGGGAGCAATGTCAGATGGTTGAAACAGAGCAGGGATAACTGCCCGGATGCTTCCGTGTTCGGTCCATCATTGTCTGTATATAATTGTAATATAGCGACTAAACGCGGCCAACGGGTTTCAAACGATATATTTTACCTGCGCAGGTACGGGGTTGCCCTTTCCCGATAGATCCCTTGCCTAGTTATTTCAGAAGGAGTATGAAAAAAGGATAGTTTGTAGCACAATCTCCATCTTGATACATACAGGATCAACCATGGCCAGATTTTACAAAAAACAGCACGAGAACAAAGGACTTGCGCCCGGATCACTGGTTTTTATCGGGAAACAGAAGATTGAAGAACCCCGAATTCGCCTGCTGGATTACGACAAGGAGCATCTGATTGAAAACCAGTTGCAGGATATCAGCGAGGGGGCGGATCTGGTGAATACCGATACGGTATCCTGGATTAACATCGACGGACTGCATGATACCGAGCTGATCAAACAGATTGGAAAATCGTTCAACCTGCACTCTTTGTTGCTGGAGGACGTGCTCAATACCGGACAGCGCCCCAAGATGGAAGATTTTGACAACTGTCTGTTCATCTCTCTGAAAATGCTCCGCCAGGATAAGGAAGAAGAGATCATCCTGTCCGAGCAGCTGAGCCTGGTGCTGGGGAAGAATTTTTTGTTGACTTTCCAGGAGCGACCGGGAGATGTTTTTGATCCGGTACGGGAGAGGATCCGAAAACACAAGGGGCGCATCCGGATATCGGGTATCGATTATCTGGCCTATGCGCTGCTGGATACGGTGGTTGACAACTATATCCATATTGTCGAAGAGCTGGGGGAACGCATCGAGGATCTGGAGGTGGACATCCTTAACGACCCGACACCGGAAGTCATGGAGAGGATCAACCATATGAAGCGGGAGATGAACTACCTGCGCAAATCCATTCGACCTGTGCGAGAGGCGATCCTCGAACTGACAAGATCCGAGAGTCCATTGATCCATGAAAATACCTATCCGTTTCTCAAAGATCTGCATGATCTTTCCACCCATGCAGTGGAAGCGATCGATACCTACCGGGAGATGCTGGCTGACCATTTGAACCTTTACAATACAACGGTCAGCAATAAACTGAACGACATCATGAAAGTACTGACAATCTTCGCAGCGATTTTTATTCCGCTGACATTTATCGCCGGTGTCTATGGAACGAATTTCAAATACCTGCCTGAACTGGAGTTCAAGTACAGCTACTTTGTTTTCTGGGCTGTGCTGATTGTGGTGGCTGCGTTTATGGTTCGTTATTTCAAACGTCAAAAATGGTTTTAATCAGCGGCCGCGTGCCTGGCTGGATTTCCGGACTCGGTTGTTCAGCTGCATCCCGTGGTCCCGACTTGAACGGGTACCGTTCCCTGCTGACAAAAGCTGGCAGGTGTCATGTCGTCGCCTTTGGCCAGGCTGTCCACCCCATCCAGGAACCTGTTCTTAACTAATTGTCCATGGCAAATCCAAAAAAGTTCGGTACCTTTAAGGGGGTCTTCACCCCTTCCATTCTGACCATCCTGGGCGTGATCATGTATATGCGGCTGCCATGGATCGTCGGCCAGGCAGGACTGTTCACGACCATCGGTATTATTCTGGTGGCCCACATCATTTCCATTACCTCCGGATTAAGTGTCTCGTCCATTGCCACGGACAAGAAGGTCAAGGGTGGGGGAACCTATTTCATGATCTCCCGCAGCCTGGGGCTGCCCATTGGCGGTACACTGGGGCTGGCGCTGTTCATCGGTCTTTCGTTCAGCGTGAGCCTGTATCTGATCGGTTTTTCAGAGAGCATGCTGAGTTTTGTGGGGTTGCCTGTCACCAAGAACACCATTCGCCTGGCCGGTTCTGCTGCGCTGGTCCTGGTGACGGTGATCACGTTTATCAGTACCAGCCTGGCACTCAAAACCCAGTTTTTTATCCTGGTGGCCATTTGCCTGTCCCTGGTGTCCATATTTGGCGGGACTCCCCAGACACCGGCCATGCAGCCGAATTTGTATCCCATAGCCGGGAGTGCATCCTTTATTGTCCTGTTTGGCATCTTTTTCCCGGCGGTCACCGGGTTTGAGGCGGGGGTTTCCATGTCGGGGGACCTGCAGGACCCCAAACGATCCATTCCCCTGGGGACCATTGCCGCCATTGTTGTCGGCCTGGTGGTCTACATCGGGATAGCCGTTTTCTTCTCCTTTCGGGTTACGGCCAGTCAGTTGATAAACGATCCCAATGTATTGCTGAATATTTCGTTCTTTTCACCCCTGGTCATCGCCGGTATCTGGGGGGCAACCCTGTCTTCCGCCCTGGGTAGTATCCTGGGTGCTCCGAGAATCCTCCAGGCAATTTCGATGGACAGTATCACCCCGAAGTTTTTCGGCCGGGGGTACGGCAGGGAGAATGAACCGCGCAACGCATTGCTCCTGACTTTTCTGCTGGCTGAAACCGGGATCCTGATTGGTGAGCTGGACGTGATCGCCCGGGTGGTATCCATGTTTTTCATTACCACCTACGGTTTTTTGAATCTGAGCTGTTTCATTGAAGCGTGGGCCAGTCCTGATTTTCACCCCGACTTCAGGATTCCGCGCTGGGTGAGCCTGCTGGGGGCGGTGACCTGTCTGATCGTGATGATACAGCTGGACCTGCTGGCCATGATTGCGGCTACAGTGCTGCTGTCTTCACTTTTCTTTTATCTGAAGCGAAAGGAGTTAACCCTCGAGTCGGGGGACACCTGGGAAGGCGTTTGGTCTTCACTGATCCGCACGGGTCTTCAGCATCTCAATCGTCATGTCGGTCAACGCCGGAACTGGCGACCCAATATAATTCTTTTCAGTGGGGGTACATCCGCCCGGCCCCATCTGATTGATCTGGGCAAGCGGCTGGTGGATAAACGGGGGGTGCTGTCCAATTTCGACCTGATTGAAACTGCGGGTTCGCAGATGATGTTCAGGAAAGCGGAACAGTCGGTCCGGGATCAGGAGGAGGAGTACCCCGGTGTTTTTTCCCGGCGGATTGCCTGTGAAGATGTCTATCCTGCCATGGAGACCATCTCCAAGTACTACGGTTTTTCAGGCCTGGAGCCCAATACCATCCTGATGGGGTGGGGGAAGAACAGTCAGAAACCGGAGAAATTCGTGGGCCTGCTTCGCACCATGATGACGCTCGACTACAACCTGATGCTCCTCAACTACGATGAAGAGCGGGCTTTTGGTGATCATCAGCGGATTGATATCTGGTGGCGGGGTCTGGGTAACAATTTCGCCTTCGCCCTCTCCCTGTGTCGTTTTCTGATCAATTCAGACGAGTGGCGGGACGCCGAGATCCGCTTCCTGACGATCACTGAGGACTCTTCCCTGACTGAGAAGCTGTTTCTGAACATGAACAAGATCATTGAAGACTATCGCATTGAAGCCACGGTCAAGGTGATCAATAATGCCATCGAGAAGCGACCCTTCTACGAAATTATCAAAGGGGAGTCCGGAGAGGCGGACCTGACCATCAATGGTATTCCAGCGGTGGCCAAGGGTGAAGAGCAGGTATTTGTCGCCAAGAATAACAGTGTGATCGAATCCCTGGGAACCGTGTTGCTGATCCACGCCTCTTCCTTTTTCGATGAAATGGATGTCGGTCTCGAAATACCGCCGGTCAATAATGCGCATGAACCCGGCAAGACGGATGTGACAGCCATCCAGCCTGAAAACCTGGGATCCCTGCCAAAAGTCACCGCCCTTTCGGTTGTGCAGCTGGGGGGTCTCCTCGCGGAGGTGAACACGCATTTTCAGGAAAACGGGCTCCAGAAACTGTACGATCTGGACAAACGCTTGCTCGAGTCCGTAAAGTCGCTGGTTGACAACTGTTTCCAGTCGATTGAGAAAGACTATCTGGAGAATGAACGTCTGCGGAATCATCGTACTGTCGTTCGGGCCCTGGGTGAATTTCTGTTTCAGACCCAGCGTCTCTTCAGCGATCAGGGGCAGGAAATCAGGGATAGCCGCAGGGAGATTCTGGAAGCTGAGATCCAATGGTGTCTTTCCCGATTGCAGGAAATTACAGGGCGTGTCCCGGAGGAGATTGTGGTTACCCAAACAGCTGACCTTCTGCAGTTGGAGAAGACAGACAGTCTGCGAATCAGGATGACCAAGTTGTTGAAACAATTGGCCGGCTGGATGTTGAAGCGACCGGTCAAAACCCGGGTGCAGTTCCGCAAACTGGCCGACCGCCACGTATCCCTCGATTATCTGGACCTGCTGGAGAACACGCTCTCAACACTGAACCAGGCGGGTATTCAGAAATACCCGGATCTACAGCGAATTATCGATCATGTTGTGGACAGCCTGGGAAAAACAGGCACCAAGCTGCTGGCAGGGTCGAATTCACTGCTCGATGCACTGGTTCTGGAACAGAAAAAAATAATCGCCGAACTCGACGCGATCACAACTGCCGCCTCAGACCATTTTGACCAGGGGGCTACACAGATATTAAAGGGATCGACTGCTGCCCTGGGGGTTTTGGTAGACGAGCTCAATCGCTTCGACCATCGGCGGAGTCTGCACAACAACCGGGAATTCGCCAGACGGCGGGAAAAAATCACCAGCCGGATCACTGACATTCCCGATCTCTGGAACCATAACGATGACATCATGATGGATACCACCATCATGGACCTCAACCTGCTGTCCTTTAAAAACCGTGTGACGATCATGGTGCGGCGGACCAGGGATGCCATCCGGCTGGCCATCAACAATGACCTGCTGGATGAACTGGCAGATCTGAGTACGTACCTTGAGGATATCCAGACAGACGGTTCAAAGCGATCCTTTCAATTCAAATATGCATCCCAGTTGAACGAGACCTGGTCCCGGATGATCGAGGAGATCCGGACGTCCATCAATGATCTGGCAGAAGCTGTGGAAATCGCAGTGCAGGATGAATCCGGCGAATCACCGGTTGAAAAGCCGACCCTCCATCTGCAGACAGCCACGGTCTCCCTGCGCCGACTGGTCGACTACTTCTTTGAATCGGAGTTCTTCGGTCCTTCGGAAGCGGAAATCGCCCATGCCATGGATCGTTTTCAGAAGATCGTCTATACCGGTAAAGATGTCAATCGTTTGATATCCATTCACCTGAACCGGGCGGAGGATGAAACAGAGCCGCAGTCTATGGAAACTGCTGTCAATGAGGCTCTTGAACGGGTCGTTGAAGCGATGGAAACGGGTAAAACCGCCCTGGCTGAATTTGAGCAGTATGTTGATGAACGGCTGAAAGAGACGTTTGAAAAGTTGAACCTCTATTCGCTGGCTGTTTCTGCCAGGCATCTGAGTCAACAGATTCGAGAACAGAAAGGGCTGCAGGCGGTTGTTGTTGTCAAGGCCAGACTGGGCGCGCTCGGCAAGCGTTTTATTGATTTCAATACCCGGATGATATACCGCCGGGCATCTGCGGTCACCTACCTGAAACAGATGGGATCGGATCAGGCGGGCCGTAAATCGGATATAGACCGATTGCTGGCATTGGTGGAAACCCTGTCGCCACGTCCGGAAATCGTCAGCCAGCTCCCATTTTACTACAGGCACCTGTTTCTGGGCAAGCCGGTGATTACCAAGGACTTCTGGCTGGGTCGCCAGGCGGAACTTCTCCAAGCCGACAAGGCGTTGAAACGACATCAGGCCGGACAGGGAAGCGGTCTGGCCATCGTGGGGGAACCCGGTTCCGGGAAAACGGCTTTATCGCGCTATATTGCATCCCGTTATTTTGACAAACAGAAGATATTTCAATTGAATCCGCCTGAACAGGGATCCATTGAAATCAGCCTGCTGGAAGATCGGTTGAGGGGTGTTTTTGAGCAAAGGGGCGGGGTGGACCAGATACTGGACCGTTTGCCGGCCAGATCGGTATTGATACTGGATGATATCAGCAGATGGTGGGAACGGAGTCGGGATGGATTTTCGCTGATTGACAGGTTCATGGACTGGATCAAACGGTACGGGGACAAATGCTTTTTCATTGTCAATCTTGACAGCCATTCTTTTAAATTCATGAATCAAATCAAGAGTACCCAGCACCATTTTCTCGATATTATTTCATGTTCCTATTTTGAAATAGAATCCCTGAAGAAAATGGTTATGATGCGACATCGCTCTGCCGGGTTGAAGTTCAGCTACCGGGGAAAACGGGAAGATGAGCTGAATGAGTGGCAGATGGCCCGGCTGTTTACGGGGATCTATCAGAACTGTTCCGGAAACCTGACGGCGGCGCTTCATCAGTGGATTATGGGTATTACCGAAGTCAGCAGGGACGGTCTGCAGATCGACCTGCCGGGGGATGCCCATGTCGAGGCCCTGAATCTTCTAACCGCTGATCAGTGGATGTTTTGTGTGCAGTTTCTGTTGCACGGCGGTCTGAATCGGGAACGTCTGGCCAGGATATTTCAGGTGGACATTCCATTTCTGGCTCGTCCCATTGATGTGTTGAAACGAGGCGGTATCCTGACGGAAAAACCCAACGGGGTCCTCCAGTTAAATGCCTATATCCAACCCTTCCTGCTGCAGAAAACGATTGAAAAGGGACTGTTATGACGACACCGGTTCTACTGCCTGAACACACCTCTGTCCTGATGATTCTACTGGGTACCGCTGCTGTGGCGGCTGTTTTGTTCAGCTTTCGCAGAATAAAACAGATCACCTGGCTGAAGAAGCGTGCCCGGGATCGTATGAATCGGTTACAGCCTCTATTGGAAGCCGGCGGGATCATGGTTATTCTTTTCTGGATCGTCTGGGGACTGTTCAGAGGGGAACCCGCCTATACGATTGCTGTCATCGCCCTGGCGGCGGCTGGTTTTTTCTGGGCCATGCGCTTTTTTCTGAATGATGTGGTAGCGGGTATTGTCTTGCGGTCGGAAAATCTATTTACCCCGGGGGACGGTATCATGGTGGAGGATCAACGGGCCGTGATCGATATCGTGGGGGTACGATGTCTCACCGTGAACATGGCAGACGGCAAAACCATCCGTATGCCATACAGCCGTCTGATTCATATGCCGCTGATCAAACCGACTGCCCATACCATTGCCAAGTCCCACACGTTCGATATGACGGTGCCGAAAAAGGAGCGATCCCTTGACATATTCGATCGGATCAGGCGTGCGGCGTTGAATACGGCCTGGTCCATGGCGACCCTGACACCGGGGGTTGAGCTGATCAGTGAAAGTGAGGCAGAGTATCAGTTCCGGGTGACGGTCTATGCTCTGAGAAGTGAGTATTTTTCCGAGATCGAGAAATCAGTGAGAAATACCAGCCCCTGATTCCCGGCTTGTCCCCCCTGCAGGCAGCAAATCCTGTCTGCAGGGGGGGGGACGACAGATCTGCTGCTGTCCTTAAATGGATGGCAGAGGCTTCCCCGCAGCATTCAATATCATTTCTTGGCCACGTCTTTTTGACTCGATTCGTTCAGGGCCTGGGGATTCTTTTCCTGTACCAGACGGGTTTTTTTGACCTCTTCCAACAGGTCCTTGAGGATCTTTGTATTTTCGACGTTGATATTACGGGTATTCAGAACCGTCAGAAAATGACCTGCGATCAACACCCCGGCGGTGAAGCCGGCGATGGCCCCGGTCAAATTATAGAGGAGAAAGCCCAGAAAGGTTGTTCCCGCAATCTGCAGGATCGACAGAATTTTATAGATTTTCAGAATCATGTTGACCTTTTTTATGGGTTCGGATTATCCCGGTCCTGCGATCCGGTTCTTAGGTTACACATTCCGCTGACAGTCTGGCGTCACGATCGGTCTATCAATGAATGGTCAACGACCGCCTGCGGAGGCAGACATGGATGTCTGACAAGCATGAGTTCAATGACAGACTGATTATGACTGAACGTTGAACCGAGTGCAACTGTTTAAACGGTGACAAGCTCGCCTTGTCAGAAAAGCGGAACAGGTGCCGGGTGTTCATCAAAATATGGGTTGACGTTGCCTGGATCACGATTTCGTCGTCGACAGTTTCTTCACATCATCGGCTTCAATCTGGGGTGAGTCATCCGATTCGCTTTCGATTCGATGGGTAGCCGCCTCAATCTTCTTTTCATCTGACAGAACATCCTGGACGTAATTCTTAATGGTATCGTCATTAAAAATTTCAGCCAGCAATCTCTGTCTTTTTCTGATGTCCTTCATGCGGTGCATCAGAAAGTCCTTGCGGTCATCGGCCATTTTTTCTCCCTGCTCCGCTACCAGCTGCTCCAGGGCCTCGTTTTCCAGCAGGAGGGAATAGAGAATATCCGATCTTCGTTTATTTCCGGCAAAACTCAGCATGCCCATCCCTGCCAGTTTCTTGCGATAGTCCTCGAGTTTTTCCGTCAGAATATAATTGGCTGATTTTAAATCGGCGTTCTCGGCCACAACCTCGTTTTTTTCCTCTTCCAGGATGCGTTTGAGGCTTTTGTTGGAACTGTGACTTTCTTTTTCCAGGTTTGCGATTTCCCTGTTGCCTCTTTTCGTTGCCAGAATACCTCCGATTTTATAGGCGAAAAAAAGCAGGATAAGTACGATCAAAGCGCCTGACAGCATCTCGATCTGTGAAAGACTTGTAAACATGGTAAGCTCCAGTTGATTCGGTTCAAAATAGTATCTTCGAAATTATCCATATAATGGTATTACCCTATCATACTATCCGGTTATCTGCAATGAATGCGCCTCCTTGGTTTGATGATTTCCTGCGTGCCCGACTGCAGGGAACGGACGATTTTCCTCTGCCGCCAGGGCGTTTTGAATGTTCTGCCAGTTCCGGTTATTTCGGTTACAGGAATCATGAGTTCCTTTTTTCCCTGCAGGGTTTCCATCACTAGCGCCGGATGAGAGCCGGACATCCACACCGGGTTATTGTGAAGAACCTTCAGAAAGCCGTTTCAGAATCACCTTGTATTGATCTTGACACTGTGAACCGGATTTTCGAATTTGCAGATAGATCTTCTGGTCTTCCACCTTGCCGATTTTCCATGATTTCCCCTCTGCAGGGCCTTTTTTCCCAGATTCAACGACAATTGAAAAGGTGAATAAAGCCGCCAGTACCTGCTCATTCAGATCAGGGCTGAATTTACCCCCAATGGGTATATCCGAAATCTGCAAACAGCCCGCAAAACTGGCGACAGCACTAATCAGTTGTTTATCGCACAAAGGCGAATTCTCGCCTAATTGGTTGCAATTATGCTCATTTTTCGAGTATTGAAGATAGAGGTCGTTCTTATCGTTGATATCGGGCGAGATAAAAGCGCTGTTAAAGATAATCCGCGCTGCATTTGCGGATGTCTGGCTGTCTTTATCAAAGGTCTTTATCATGATGACCCGGATCTCCTGATCATCGATCGTAATGGATCGGGACTCAAACATGCCCATTTCCAGGGTCAGGACTTCTCCTGCAAACCGGCCGATGGAGACTGAAAATTGTTCTTTCTCCTTTTCCACGACTGTGATCTGGTACTTTTGATACCACTGCACCTCCGCTGTTTTTTGTGACGGAATATCAATCATATTCACCAGTGTGTGGATCGCTGACAGCATCGGTTCATCCCCGGCAACCACAGGTATTGCAAACAGAAGCAGGCAACTGATAAGAACAAGCCTTGCAGAAATCTTAATTTTCATGGATTTGCCAGGAATGGGTTTCGATCAACCGGTTGCCCGCAAGGCACCAGCGATGGCATTGATGGTTAACCGCAGTTCGAACAGCAGGGTCTCTTCATCGGATTCCCCCGGAGCCCGGGACTGTCGCCAGTTTCTGAGCAGTAAAACCTGCTTGAGATGCAATGGTTTCAGCGCCTCGGCTCTCAGCCGGCTTGAGTAGAAATGGTACAGGCGGCGTTCCTGGAAGGGGGTTTCAAATATCTTCTCCACCCACGACCGGGTTCTGGCCAGCTCCTCCAGAATGATGGCCAGGAGTTCGTCCCGGACCTCCTTTTTCACTACCAGGGATGCATACAGTTGCATGATCCCCTCATCGGTTGCAGACAGACTGGTATCGACGTTCGAGAGAACATACCGGATCAGCGTATCTCCGGCAACCTGTTTTCTTAATTCATCCAATCGCTGTTCCGATTCCCCGGCAAAGGCTTCCAGGGCCGTGCCAACCCCGAACCAGCCGGTCAGGTTAAAGCGGGACTGCCCCCAGGCAAAGACCCAGGGGATCGCTCTCAGGTCTTCAAGGGTCCGTGTACCGGTTCTTCTTGCCGGTCTCGATCCCATTTTGCAGGATTCGATGGCGTCAATCGGGGTGGACTGGCTGAAAAAATCGATAAAATGGGGGTGATTGATCAGCGACATATACTTCTGCTGGCTGATCTCGGAGAGAGCCGCCATGACCCCTTCAGATGGATCTCCCGTCCTGGGTGTAAAGGCGTGCAGGGCTGTGGACCCCACGGTGCATGCTGTCAACAGCTCCAGATTGTAGGTAGCATTGATTTTATTGGCATATTTCTGATGAATGGTTTCTCCCTGGACTGTCAGCCGCATATCCCCATTGATGGAAGAGTGGGGCAGTGTTTTGACAAACCACTGGGTCGGTCCGGCGCCCCGGCTGATCGTCCCACCTCTGCCGTGAAAATAGCGGATTTTGACCCCGGATTGTTCCCCCACTTCGTGCAGCCTGGATTCCGCCTTGTACAGATGCCACTGGCTGGCCAGGATACCGCCGTCCTTATTGCTGTCGCTGTACCCGATCATGACCTGCTGGATCGGGTGGCCGGTTTTCAGGACCTGTTGTCGATAAGCCAGACTTCTTTTTGTAAAGGGGTGTGCCAGAAATGCCGCCAGAATCTCCGGGCTGAGCTCCAGATCTTCAATCGTTTCAAACAGCGGCACAACCGGCAGCGGGCAGATCAGACCTTCCGGGGTTGACTGGGTCAGGCCGGCTTCCCTGGCCAGGAGGTAGACAATCAATAGATCAGAAAGTGTCCGGGTCATACTGACGATCAGGGCGCCAATACCATCCGGACCACACCGGTTGATATGGGCATCAACTACCCGGAAACAGTCCAGAACCGAACTCGCTTCCGGGCCGGCTTCGACTTTCGGCAGGGTAAAGGGTCTGGCAGTGGTTAACTCCTTGTTGATAAATTCGAGTCTTTGGAATTCGTTCCAGTTCAGAAAAGCCTTTCCATCCAGTGAAGCAGCGGTCATCAGCTGGGAAAGCGCCAATTCATGAAAGCGGCTGTTCTGACGAATATCCAGCCGGGCCAGATGAAACCCGAATGATCGCACCAGTCGCATAGCTGCCATCACATCTGCATCAGCTATCATCCGCGCACCATAATTCACCAGAGCCCGGTGCAGCAGTTCCAGGTCGGTTGCCAACTGGTCCGGATAGCGGTAACTGGCAGAATGATCCTCGAGTTGCACCGCGTGATCCCGCTGTACATCGACCGGCAGCTTGGCCATGATCAGATGGACAAAACTGCGAAACACCTGGCTCTCATCCAACCCTTCAGCGGCTTCACCGACTTGTGTCTGCTCCTGCATCAACTCGTGATAGCGGGTCTGAAAATCCGGCAGGGTCTCATCGGGATAACAGAAAAAACTCAGATTTTTATACAACTGGTTTAACTGCCGCCGGATCACCACGATAGCATTCAGTCGCAGCACATCCAGGGTTTGCCGCGTTACTTCCGGGGTCACAAATGGGTGACCGTCCCGGTCGCCACCGACCCAGTTGCCGAATGTGATCTTCGGCAGGGCATCTATTGAGCGGATCAGATCCGGATCAAACCCGTTGAACTGCCATGCCAGTCTCAGACGTCGATCCAGATTGTGGATCACATCCGGGAAAACATTGGTCAGATAGTGAACCACCCCATCAAGCTCGGAACTGACTCGGGGTTTCATGATATGCACCTCACCGGAACGCCAGAGTCTCTCCAGGACCAGTTTGATCTCCCGCCGGATTTCAGCATGTTCCATGCGGTTATACATCTGGTTTTCCCGTTTGACCAGCAGCAGATACAACTCACGATGATGTTCCAGAACCGTGGGTTGCTTGGCCTCGGTGGGATGGGCCGTCAGTACGGGCTCAATCCGGGTATCGGACATGATACGGGAGATCTGGACATCGCTGATCTTCTTTTCCTTGAGAATCTGCAGGTTTCTGGCCCACAATCCATTGATTCTGGCCAGTGAATCCCTGTCTTCCATTTGCCGGCGGTTTTGCACGGCCTGGTTTTCCTCGGCCATATTCAGCAGGTGAAAAACAATCGAATAGAGGTGGATCTGCCGGTCCGCAAACCTGTCGGGATTGGCAGCAGGACTGTCGTTAATCCAGGGAATATCCTCAGACAGGTCCACCTCCCCGTTTTCGAGTAGAACCTCCTTCAGGCAGGTCAGCAGAAATTCCAGGTCGTGGTAGGTTTTTCCGGCGTTTTTCTGGGTTAATGACAGCAATTTCATAATTTCCTTGGTGTGAGAACGTTATCCGGGGTTGCGTATCTCGAATCCGTTGACCATTCGAAACCCCTGCGACTGCCCGTCGTCCATTCAACGGGCCTATTCCGGTGGATCCGCTGGACTCGGCGGGTTTTCGTAGAATAAATGCACATCCTGTTGGGGGAAGGCAATCGTGATTTTTTTCTCCCTGAACCGCCGGTCGATCTCAAAGCGAAGATTCGTCTCCGTCTCGAACATGCCGTCGATATAGGTCCAGAAGCGCAGCTTGAATATCAATGCACTGTCTCCAAAATCCAGGAACAGGACATCCGGCGCCGGATATTTCAGCACATTGGGGAAATCCTGACTGATTTCCAGCAGGGTTTTTCGAACCAGCTCTATATCGGATCCATAGGCCACGCCAACGGTAATAGGTCGTCTCAGTCGCTTATCCTTGAAGCTCCAGTTGGTCACCTGGGTATTGATCAGGTCGGAATTGGGTATGATCAGGGAAGCGTTGTCATAGGTCTGTACCAGGGTCGATCGGACGTTGATCTTTTTGACAGTGGCCCAGGTGCCATTGATTTCGATATCATCGCCCACCTGAATCGGTCGTTCAAAGAGCAGGATCAGTCCGCTCATGAAATTATTGAAGATGTTCTGCAGCCCGAATCCGAGTCCAATACCCAGGGCACCGAAAATAACAACCAGCGATGTCGGGTTCAGACCGAATACATTCATGGAAATGATGATCCCAAGCACCCAGATGACATAGATGGTCAGGGTCTTGATCGATTCCTGCAGGCCATGCTCCATGCGACTGTGATCCAGAAACCGTTTCTGGAAAAAATACCGCCAGAGACGGGTAAAAACATGGGTGCCCAGCAATACCAGGGCCGCCTGTAGAAAACTCAGGACACTGAATTTCATGTCCCCGATTTGAAAGTGATAGGTGATTACAAACACCGAATTGGACAGAATCATTTTTTTCCCGCCCCAGGCCAGCATCAGGGCCAGTACCAGAACGATAGGTCCTGTCAGCTGTATCAGCCGGATGGATATCCATCTCGCCTGGTAAGCAGCGATTGTCAGTCCTTCTGTTTCAGCCTTCTCATGTCTCTTCAGGGATTGATTCATCTCCTTGATCACCCGGGTCAGCAACAACACCCAGAGGATAACGCCGAGGCTTCTTCCCCAGGACAGATACCAGAACAGTGCCAGCGAGCCGTATCCCGCCAGCTCAAGCAGCAGACCGGCAGCTGCAATGCTCAGGAGGGCCAGGGACAGGAATTGACGGTATGGGAAATGCACTTTTTTCCCGACTGGGGTTTGTTCGGATTTCACTTTCTGGGTTTTTCGCCACAGCAGAAATCCAAATCCGGTCAGTGCCAATTCCAGTGTGACCCGGCCGGCCAGAAAGAGAAACCGGTTGTATTGAAAAATCCACAGCAAGATGAGGAAAGGGATGATAAAACAGCGGATGAACCACAGGATAATTATAAAATGCCTGACGGGCAGCTCTCCAAGTTTTTGATCCGGTTTCCGGTATTTAACCAGATCGAGTCCCCATCCGGTCACCAGCCATACGATGGACAAGTCTATGATAACGCGGATAATTTCCGAAATACCGGAATAATTAACGATTTCGACATAAACATACAGATAGAGCACCACCCCCAGCAGAAAAAGATTTTTTTTAATCAGCGTCAAAGGAACGTGAATGGATGGATGTCGTTGATAGAACGGCCGAGATTTCAATTGTTTGAGAAACCTGCTCAATCGCCAGCAGAGGACCAGCACGGCGAAAAAGAGGACAGTGAATGAAAAGGCATCGTAGCGATCCGCTTTCTGGATTGCATCCGTTTTAATGGTCCAGAACCCTTTCTGCAACACTTGCCCTACCTGCTCATAGAAGGTATTGAAAAGATTAGCGATATATGGTGGCCAGGTTCTGGAAAAAGGGCTGATATCCCGGTGAAAAAGATTGCGGCTTTTGTAGTCCGTTAAGAATTTTTCATAATCCTGGGACACACTCGAAAAATTCTTCTTTATCTCCTCGAGACGGGCCATCTGATCGACCACCTCAACCTGGATGCTTTTCTGCAGATTCTGTTTCTGGGAAACCAGATTCTGAAGTGTCGCCAGGTTATTGCTGATGGTTCGGGAGGCTTGCCTGTTCCCACTGATATTAATCCCTTCGGAACGTTGCTTGGAGATCGAGCTGAACTGTTCGGCACTCAGAAACTTCTCTTTTTCAAGACCATCCCGTCTGCGGCTCAGTTTTTCATACCTTTCTTTAATGACAGCAAAAGCCAGGTTTAATGCACTGAAAGCACTTTCCAGGTTTTGAAGTTGAATCTCCGGGAGGAAAAGCAGGTTGTTGAATTTTGTCTGCTGGACATTATACAGGTCAATTTCGGAACTGATGGTACTTCGCAGCAGGATCGCCTGGGCCGACTCTTCCTTCAGCTTTTCAACCGCACTGGTCTCCGATGCAATTGATACCTCGATGGCTTTGACCAGATCGCCCACCTGGGTCAACACACCTGATTTTTTCTCGGCCGGATTTTGTGCCAGAACTGACGTTGGATGAAATCCATACCCCAGGGTCAGACACACGAATAAAAAAACCGACATCCACTGATACTTCGTGTTTGATTGAAGAGCCCGGATTTTTTTTGGTATCATGTTGCCTGTATGAATAGTCAATGAATGGGTTTTTCAATTTATCAGAAGGACGGATCCCCCCACAGCATGACGGAGGCATATCCCGAAGGTGCCCTGGTCCAGCAGGGCCCAAGGCTGACGGTTTTGCCGGCCGTGGCAATGGAGGGTCGAATTCCCCAGGAGAGGCAGTAAATAAATGATGATATCATAAGATCATAGGAAATCACCTTTTTACTGTCAAGCGGTGTTTCCTGGATTCTATGGTGTCAAGGAGTGTGCAGATCCGGCTGAAAGAAAGAAATGTCTGCCTGGCTGGAACATACTCTCCGGGATGGTGCTTGCTTCAAAACGGTTGAATTTGCGAGACTCGCAGCGAAGAACGCTCCCCGTGAAAACGTCACAAATAGCTGTCAGTAATGAGTTCAATGACATACAGGTCCAAGCGTCTATTGCGGAATTTGAATAGATCCAATATTTCCGGATCGAATTTTTATCAGTGGACAGACCCGTTTTTCAACGAATTTGACAACCGTTGTTTTCAGGCATAGAATTCGGAACAACACGAAATTCGTGATATCTATATCATTTTAATGAATTGACCCCAAAATCGGCGGCTCTCTGTCACCCGTCCCAGGATGCCATGATAAATCGAATCAGAGGTCGCCTGAACAACCGATATCTTCAGCAAAGCCTGGAAATCCAGACCAGGGTGTCTTACCTGTCATGGATCCTGATGGGCTCAATCATCCTCTGTCTGCTGTCAATACTGCTGGCCCCGGTTTTGTACCTGGAAAACAGTCCGGTTTTTCTGTCCGGGATGATCCCGCTGTTGATCCTGCTGGTGACGGTTCTGCTGATCATCTTTCAGGGCAAATACCACACCGGAATTGCTGTCTTCTGCACGGGGTTGCTTTGCGCGCCGTTTTATCCGTTTTTTCGGACCATCGACAGTTTCACCTTGTCCCCAGCGCTGCTTGGTTTCTGGCTGTTATTGCCCCTGATAATCCATGTGTTTTTTGGCACGCGTGTCAGGGGAACCTTCTTTATCCTGATCTGTGCCATGGGATGGATTGCCGTGTATCAGACCTGGATATGGTCGTCATCAACCGAAACGATCTCGGAATTGACCCTGGCAGGTCTATTTTACCTCGGGTATACGGTTATCTTCCTGTTGCACATCGACAGCACCAAACGGATGATCCGGGCCGTGAAGTCAGAAGCGGATCGATTTCACCGGGAAACCGCTGCACTGAAAAAAAGTAACGACCGGTTCCAGCAGGTTTCAAAAATGGGAGCTGTTGCCTTCTGGGAGATGAATCCGGAAACCCAACAGGTCAGCGTGAGTGACTGGTTCAGTGAGCGACTGGGGTACCTGAACAGCGAATTTCCACGCACCGTTTCAGAAATAGTGCCACTGTTTCATGGCACTGAAATTGAGGGCATCATCAGCGATCTGAATGATGTTATTCAGGAAAAATGTCCATATCTGGACACACAGCATCGGATAAAAACCAAAAGTGGCGATTGGATCTGGGTATCCTCTCAAGCCAGGTTTTTCCGGGAGGAAAACCTCTGGGTGGGCATGACCACAGATATTTCAGACACGAAAAACGAGGTCTTGCGACTTGCCGAAAACCTGGATAGGTATCGTAAACTATATGAGAATGCCCCGGTCGGCCTGTTTCGGACATCGATCTCGGACGGCCGGGTAATCGCCTGCAATGAGCAGATGGTCCGTTTATTTGGATATGAAAACAAACAACAGTTTTTAAACCGCGTTTATTCAACTGATTATTATGCTGATTCCGAAACGCGGGATATCCTGATTCAAAAACTTTCCCTGGACGGGCAGGTCAACAATTTTGAAGCGCGCTTTCTGCGCAGGGATGGCTCCCGGTTCTGGGCACGGTATTCGGCAAAGATCAATGAGCAGGAAGGGTTTATCGAGGGTGGATTGACCGACATTACTACCCAGAGGCAGGCAGAAACAGCGTTGATTGAAAGTGAACGCCGATTTCAGGATCTGGTGGACAATCTGATGGTGGGTATCAGTATTGTCCAGGACGGCAGCATCATTTTCATGAACCCGGAGCAGCAGAGGCTTCTGGGTATTGACCATGAAATGCC
>Ga0180009_10001475_pt1 | contig 28796 bp, 24 predicted proteins | sample OS_PC_MetaG_FD_123537 | JGI IMG/M metagenome (GOLD analysis project Ga0180009, IMG submission 123537) | Groundwater microbial communities from the Aspo Hard Rock Laboratory (HRL) deep subsurface site, Sweden - OS_PC_MetaG | ecosystem: Environmental > Aquatic > Deep subsurface > Groundwater... | reverse complement strand
GGAAACTGCTCCAAGCAATTGAAACAGCTCTATGACAGTCACTCAGCCCAGCTTGTTTTCCTTCGTGATCTCCGTGTCTCTGTGGTGAGTGTGTTTCATACAAACACCCATGACCAGCAGGTCACAACAAAGGATGAAAAATAGCGATGCCTTCCCGTGCCTGTCATAAAGCTGTTTCAATTGCGGATTCGTTTCAAGATGATCTAAGGCTCATGTCGCTGAAACCCCAACTCGCTTCGCTCAGACAGGCGGGGTTTCTGTCGCTCCATGTCGCCAGGATCATCTAGGAAACTGCTCCAAGCAATTGAAACAGCTCTATGACAGTCACTCAGCCCAGCTTGTTTTCCTTCGTGATCTCCGTGTCTCTGTGGTGAGTGTGTTTCATACAAACCGGTACAGGATTTATGGCATAAAATATTGTATCTATTTAGTTCAATTTTTGCTCAGCCCTGAAGGTATTGTATTTCAAGAACGTTGGAAGCCATGGAGGGCTTCCAGGAACTCCAGGAGGATTCATGCGTATCTTGAAACACAATACCTTTGGCGCGTATACAGGTGAATAGTTACGGAATATTTTGAGAAGATTCATTTGACTTCCGGACAGGCAGATCTTATGCTCCAAAACCAGGAGACGGGGAGACCTGCCAAGACATGGCATGGAATCGGATCCCTTTTTTACGCCTCTCTGCCCGCCCTGCCAAAACCGGGGTGATGCGGGTCAAACGGTATTCTGAATGGGTGTCATGTCAAAAAGATGTTATCCAGGGATATTTTTAATTCTGCTGCTCCTTTACAGCACTGCTTCGCTGGCAGAGGAGCCTGGGACAGCGGGTGTTCCCCGGGGAAAAGAGATCATCATTCTCCCGCCGGTGGTGCCGGTGCCGGAGCCGCCCGCTGCGCCCTTTCTGCAATCCCTGGAATCCTATAAACCGATCTATGTGACCCATACCTGGTTTCTGGGTGGTGAGGGGCGCGCCCAGGGTTACCAGGACCAGGAGTTGCTGCTGCACTTCAGTTTCAAGCATGTCATTGTTTACAACCTGTTTTTTGGCTATACCCACAAGGCTTTCTGGCAGGTCTATGACCAGGGGAACTCCCGTCCCTTTCGGGAGCACAATTACAATCCGGAGCTGTTTCTGGAGTGGAATGACTTCTGGCCGGTGGATGAGCTGCGTCTGGGACTGGAGCATGAATCCAATGGCGAAAAACTGCGTTATACAGCGGATGCCAGACCGGTCAATCAATCCAGGACCTGGAACCGCATCTATCTGTTTACCCGGAAGGCCTTTCATCCCTTTCTCACACTGGGATTGAAACTCTGGACGGTAACGGACAGTGATAACCCGGACGAGAATTCCTTTATCATCGATAATGCTGATATTCAGCAGTTTATGGGCAGCGGCGAGTTTTACGCGGAACTGGGACCCTATCCAGCGGTCCTGTCGATCATGCTGCGTACCGGCTGGCGGGAAGGTACAGAGACGATCGAGGTTGATGGACGACTACCTGTCCATATCCTGACGGGTGGGGAGGACACCGGGATCGATATTTTTGCACAGGTTTTTGCCGGCTACGGTGACAGCCTCATCGACTATAACCGCAGAATCACCCGGTTCTCCCTGGGTATCGCCTTCAGATAACCCGCTCATCCAGTACCTGCCTGAGCAACCCCCATTTTCCTGGTTACGCAACAACCCTGGAGCATGGTGGTTTGTATGAAAAACACTCACCACAGAGACACGGAGTTCAGGGAGGAAAATAAGCTCTGCAGAGCGTCTGGTGTGAAGCCGTTTCAGGACTCCGTCTGCCTGCTGCTGAAATAGAGATTGACCAGGGCCAGCATGGAGGTGCCGACGATCAGGAGAAAGGAGATGGCATTGATCACGGGGGTACTGCCGTCCCTCAGTTGAAGATAGAGATTGATGGGCAGGGTCGTTTCGGATCCGATGAGAAACAGGGTGGTGTTGAAGTTTTCAAAGGACATGAGAAAGGCAACGGCTGCCGAACCGATCAGCGCGGGTCGCAAAAATTTGAGGGTGATATACCAGATGACCTCAAACCGGTTGGCACCCAGATTCAGCGCTGCTTCCTCCAGGGAACGGTCAAATTTCTTCAGTTTCGCTGAGACGACCAGGGAGACAAAGGTACAGATAAAGGAAAACTGGCCGAGCACCACCAGCCAGAAACCGGGTCTGAACAGGGGGACATCCAGGTTGAAACTGGTTTCGAAATAAAGACCCAGGCTGTTGGCAAACATCAGGATCGAGATCCCCAGAATCACCCCGGGGATCACCAGGGGAGCCAGCATTAAAAAGTATAACAGCGATTTAAAGCGAAAGTGTTCCTGTTCAAACAGGAACGCAGCGCAGGTTCCGACGATCAGGGACAGGATGGAGACGAAAAATGCTGTCTGGGCGCTGACCCATATACTGTCCAGATTTGATTGATCATTGAAGATCCCGATGCGATCGGGCCGGTTTCCGGTAAACCACTCCCAAGTAAACCCCTTCCAGGGCAGGGAGGGGAACTGGGAGTCATTGAAGGCCAGCAGGCAGGTGACCAGCAGGGGTGCGAACAGAAATACAAAATAGAGCAGGATATAGAGTCTGAATCCCCGGGAATACAATTTTGACTGGGGTAGCGAGCGTATCATTGCACCACCTGTTTCAGATCCTGCTTCGTCAGTTTCAAACCGGCCCAGATGATGGCCGAGGAGAGCGCCAGGAGCAGGAATCCAAAAGCGGAGCCCTGGTTCCAGTTGAAGCTGGCAATAAACTGGTTGTAAATCTGTTCGGTGAACCAGAGCGAGTTTTTGCCACCCAGGATGTTCGGGGTCAGGTAGTTTCCCAGGGTCAGCATGAAGACCACAATGGAGCCCGAGACAATGCCCGGCGTCGCATAGGGAATAATGATCTTGAACAGGGTCGAGATCGAGTTTGCCCCCAGGTCGAACGCCGCTTCGATCATTTCGCTGTCCAGGCTGTCCAGAACCGAAATCAGGGGAACCACCATGAACAGCATGGTGGTGTAGACCAGCCCCATGATCATCGTGGCATCGTTGTAGAGCATCTCAACCGGGGTGTGCAGAATACCCATTTTGAGCAGCAGGTGATTGATCACACCGCTTTCCCTCAGCAGAATCATCCAGCCGTAAACCCGGACCAGTTCACTTACCCAGAAAGGGAGCAGCACCAGCACCGTTAATGGTCCTTTGTATTTGACTGCGGCGATCTTGGTAATGTAAAACGCCACGGGCAGACCGATGACCAGGGTGATGACGGTTACCAGCAGGGAAAAGGCCGCTGTACGGACAAAAGTCAGCCAGTAGATGCTTTCGTTGAAAAATTCACCGTAGTTGGATACCCCCCAGGTTAACTCACCCAGATCGTTTTCAGACCTGAACGACATGATCAGGAGATCGATGTGGGGCAGAACGATCAGCAACACCAGCCAGAGGAGAACCGGCAGCAGAAAAATATAAAATCCCCAGCGGATATGCTTGTTCATGGCAACGGTTCTGTCTGTTCAAAGGTGATCCCGGCCGCTTCACTCCACCCGATTTCCAGCTGGTCGGCCGGCTTGATATGATCAAACTGGCGGTTCTGCGGCAGGGAAACGATCAATTCCCTGCTGGAATGGAGGGGGCTGACCAGCAGGCGACTGCTGGCGCCGTCAAAAAGGATGGAACGGACAACCACCGAAAACCGGTTGATCTCCTTCAGCCCCGGATCCGGCTGGATCAGGATGGCTTCAGGTCTCAGAAACAGCTCAACGGCGGCCCCCGGGGATGCGGATGATGTCTTCCTGACCCGGAACCGGTGTCCGTCATCGGTTTCAACCGTCATCCGGTCATGATTCCTCTCCCTGATCGTGCCGGACCAGCTGTTGTTATCTCCGACGAACCGGGCCACAAAAGGGGTCTGCGGTCTATTGTACAGATTGCTCGGCGTGTCAATCTGCTCAAATTTCCCCCGGTTCATCACGGCAATGTAATCGGACATGACCAGGGCTTCCGACTGGTCGTGGGTGATATACATGAACGTCGTTCCCACCTCGGATTGAAGCTTCTTCAACTCCACCTTCATATGCTCCCTGAGTTTCAGGTCCAGGGCGCCGAGGGGTTCGTCAAGCAGCAGGACAGCCGGTTCCAGGACCAGGCTGCGGGCGATCGCCACTCTCTGCTGCTGCCCACCGGAAAGCTGGCCGATCTGTTTTGTTTCAAATCCCTGCAGACCCACCCGCTGCAGCATGGCGGATACCCTGGCGGAAAGACGGCTCTTGTCCTTTTCTCCCCTGCGTCGAAGTCCAAAAGCGACGTTTTCCGCCACGTTCATCATCGGGAACAGGGCCAGATGCTGAAACACCATGTTGACAGGGCGTTTATTCGGGGGAAGCCCCAGGACATTCTCTCCCCGGATCTCTATCTCGCCTGCATCCGGATTGTCAAACCCCGCTATCATGCGCAGCAATGTGGTCTTGCCACACCCTGAGGGACCCAGAATGGAAAAGAAATGGCCCCGGGCGATGTCAAATGAAACCCCATCAACGGCTGTAAAGTCCTGGAATTTTTTGGTGACGGTTTTTACCGTTAAATCAATGTCCATCGTCCTGGGTCATCAGGGTTCTCGTTTTTCGGTGGGCCCGCCCGCGGGCGGGCTGATTTTATTTTATATCAGAATAGCAAACCTATTTCATTCCCCGGGGTGCCCTGACGGCGCCCTATTGGGCCGATTTGACCCTGTCCAGCAGTTTGCTCTCGATTTTTTCGAGATTTGCGGGCACCGGCGGATACCAGTTGATGTTATCGATTTCCGCGGGCGGAAAACTCCGGTTGAAATTGGCCTTGATCTCCGGGTCGGTCAGATCGGCAGCGCCCTGGGATGCGGTCGCATATTTTTCCTGGTTGGTGAAAACGGCGGCATTTTCAGGCCGCATGATGAAATTGATCCACTTGTATGCCCCACTGATGTTTTTCGCCTTGGCAGGAATGGCAAAGGTATCGATCCATCCGAGGGCTCCGCTGGCAGGTGCAATAAAATCAATGTCGGGATTTTCCGCATGCAGCTTCCAGCCACCGCCGTCCCATCCCATGGCAACATAAACCTCACCCGATCTGAGCAGCTGCAGCAGGTTGTCGCCGTTGGTCCAGTAATTCTTCACCAGTCCTTTACCGGCAATCAGCGCATTTTCCACCTTGTCCATCAGCACATTGTACTCGGCCGCGTTGCCGTATTTCGCAAATGGATCCTCACCCATGGCAAAAGCGATCCCGATCAGGGTGGGTCGTTTCAGCCGATAACTGATCCGTCCGGCATACATCGCATTCAATAAATCTGAATAGTCAGTCGCTGTCGGGGCCATTTTACGGTTCACAATCAGACCGGATGATCCCCAGCAAAAGGGCACGGCATGCGCCTTTCCTTCAACCATGGTGTTGTTCTTGACCGCCTCCAGCATGGACGCAATAAAGAGATCGGTATTCAACTGGGAAAAATCGATTGCCTGATAAATCTTGAATTTTTCCTGCACGGAACTGATCCTGTCCTGGCTGGGCTGAGCCAGATCAAACCCGGCACCACGGGTCGCCCGCAACTTGGCGATCATCTCTTCATTGTTGGAGAACGTGGTCTGAACTTCAATCCCGGTCTCCTGCATGAACTTGTCCCTGAGCGCCTTGGGGGCATAGTCCTTCCAGGTCAGCAACTGCAACGTTTCAGACTGGGCGGCGCCACCGCTGAATATCACGAAAACAACGGCGATAACGATTCTAAACAGGTGTTTTCTCATCTCGCTCCTCCTCTGGAAACCATCATTAGATCCCTAAGGATGGTCGATTAATATTCAAAAGCGTAACTATTCAGCACTTTATCTAAGCAGAAGCTGAGACCTGTATGTAACTGAACGGATTGGGAGTGGTTAAGCATCGCCATGATGGCGATGCTAACGACCGCCCTCGGAAGACGGCCATGGATGGCCGTCGAGAATGAGTTCAATAACATACCGGTCTTAGCGTCTATAGCTGAACCTGAATCGCTGAATAGATACTTAAAATCAAAGTGACCGGTCTGATACACAATCTACAGAACAACACTTTCATATTTTCGGTCAAAAAGCAAAATGAGAATGGTGCGAAATTGGAAGGCAACCCTCAAAAAATGACCCCCAAAAAAACGGTTGACAAGCCCAGCATAACCCCTATATTAAAAATAAGACCGGTTGGTATATTTTTTAATAAGAGGAGTGTTTTTGGAAAAAAAAGGGGACCGCACCCGGCGGAACATTGTTGAACAGTCCTTGCAGCTTTTTTCCGTCAAGGGTTACTTCAACACCTCCATCAACGATATTCTGGCAGCCACAGGCCTGACCAAGGGCGGGCTGTATGGTCATTTCAGGAGCAAGGAGGCGATCTGGTATGCCGTCTACGAAGAGGCCGTGTCTATCTGGCGGCAGCTCGTTTTCAGGGATCTGCGACAGATCACGGACCCCCTGGCGCGGATTGAGGTGGTCATCGACCGCATCATGCGGGATTATCTGGCCGCCAATGTTTTTGACGGGGGCTGTTTTTTTCTGAACATGCTGGTGGAATTGTCGGGCCAGTCGGTCTCCATGAGCCGGCATATGCTGCAGGGGTACGTGCGGTTTTCGAGGCTGATGCGGGACTGGCTCCAGGAAGCCGGTGAAAAGGGAATCGTCAAACCGGGTTTGCATTATCGGGATATCACCAGTTTCATAATCATTGCGCTCAATGGTGCCTCGGCCATTTACACCGCGTCCCGGGACCCGGACATCTGGCGGCAGACCACCGAACAGCTGAAGTTCTATCTCCAGCAATTGAAAAAATAGGGGTATCTATTCAGATCGATTTCCGCTCAGCCCCGCAGGGTTTGTGTTCCAAGAGCGCCAGGAGGATTCATGCGTTTCTTGAAACACAAACCCTTGGGGGCGGATACAGGTGAATCGTTACAAATAGGGGAGAATTCGGTGAGGCGCAACCATACGGGTTACTATTTGGTTTTTATTTTAAAGCATATGGTGTAAGAAAGGCAGAAGGACGGAGCTGACTGTTTTATTGTCAGGAGAACAGGCGGGTATCTGATGACGATCAACGGTCGGAGCAGGGGGCCCTGAGTGGACGTTGTTAAATAAAAACAGGAAAAAGGAGATAATATGACTGTTAATGTCGCCATCCAGCAAACAGAAATATACAAACCGAAGAACCATATTCGTGTTGTGACGGCAACCGCTCTGTTTGACGGTCATGATGCATCCATCAATATCATGCGCAGGATATTAATGGACACAGGGGTCGAGGTGATTCATCTGGCGCACAACCGGTCGGTCAATGATGTGGTGGATGCGGCGATTGAGGAGAATGTCCAGGGGATTGCGGTTTCCAGCTACCAGGGGGGGCATCTTGAGTATTTCAAGTATATGGTGGATCTGCTCAAGGAGCGGAATGCCGCCTATACCAAGATATTCGTCGGCGGCGGGGGTGTGATCGTTCCCGAGGAGATCCGGGAACTGGAAGCGTATGGTGTGACCAAGGTATACTCTCCCGAGGACGGCGCCAAGATGGGGTTGCAGGGAATGATCAACCACATGACGGAGCTTCTGGATTTTCCTGCGGTGGCGGATGATACCGTCAATCTGGAAGCACTTTCAGCAGACAACCATGCCCTGATTGCCCGTCTGATTACGGTTGTGGAAGAGGCTGTGGAATCCGAAACGGCCCTGGAATCGGCAGAACAACTGAAGCGCGGTCTCGCTGCCCTCAACCGGGAAAAACGGACCCCGATCATCGGTATTACAGGGACCGGTGGTGCCGGGAAGTCTTCGCTGACCGATGAGTTGATCTTCCGGTTTCTTCACGATTTCAAGGACCTGACCCTGGCGGTGATCAGTTGCGACCCCTCCCGCAGAAAGTCGGGGGGCGCCCTGCTGGGGGACCGGATTCGTATGAATTCCATCAGCAGTCCCCGGGTCTATATGCGGAGTCTGGCGACGCGCAAGTCCCACTCGGAGATTCCGCTCAGCCTGACAGACGCCATTGCCGTGGTGAAGGCGGCCGGGTTTGATATTGTGATTGTGGAGACAGCGGGCATTGGTCAGGGGGATTCCCGGGTGATCGATCTGGTGGATCTGCCGATTTATGTGATGACGGGGGAATTCGGGGCCGCTTCCCAGCTGGAGAAGATCGATATGCTGGATTATGCCGACCTGGTGGTGATCAACAAATATGAGAAGCGGGGCAGCGAGGATGCGGTGGCGGATGTTCGAAAACAGATGCAGCGCAACATGAAGGCATTTGGAACGGATCTGAAGGAGATGCCTGTTTTTGGAACGATTGCTTCGAAGTTTAATGATGACGGTGTGACGGCTTTTTATCATGCCCTGTTGGATAAACTGGCTGAGAAAACCGGTCTGAAGCTGGAGTCCCGTTTTCCCCGCACCGGTCTCAAAACCTCGTCCTCCCAGACCGTTATCATCCCGCCGGAGCGGACCCGTTACCTGGCTGAAATCGCCGAGTGCGTCAGGGATTACCACCGGAAGACGGCCGCCCAGATGGGCGCCGTCAGGCAGGTGAATCATCTGACCGAGGCGGAAAAGGTCCTGGCGGCAGGGGACGCTGGTGCGGAACTCGTGTCACGGTTGCGGGAAGAGATCAAAAAAGCGGAGGAGCGGGTCGAGTCGGAAACCAGTGAGATCCTGGAGCAGTGGCAGCAGATCAGAAAGGCCTATCAGGGCGATGAACTGGTATATCAGGTGCGGAACCGGGAAATCCGGGTGCCGCTCTATACCGAGTCCCTCTCCCACAGCCGGATACCCAAGATATCCCTGCCCGGGTTATCGGATCCCGGGGAAATTTATCGCTGGATGCGACGGGAAAATCTGCCCGGTTACTTTCCCTATACGGCGGGGCTCTTTCCCTTGAAACGGGTGGATGAGGATCCCACGCGGATGTTTGCCGGTGAAGGGGATCCGGCCCGGACCAATCGCCGGTTTAAAATGCTGTCCGGCAACTATGAAGCCAAACGGCTGTCCACCGCATTCGACGCCGTGACCCTGTTCGGCTTCGATCCGGACGAACGGCCGGACATCTATGGCAAGGTGGGGACATCCGGGGTCAGCATCTGCACTCTGGAAGATGTCAAAACCCTCTATGACGGATTTGAACTCTGCAGCCCCACCACGTCGGTCTCCATGACGATCAACGGTCCGGCGCCGATTATTCTGGCCATGTTTCTCAACACGGCCATTGATCAGCAGCTGGACAAATTCAGGGCTGAGCAGGGCAGGGACCCCTCGCCCGCAGAGGCTGAAACGGTCCGGGCCGACGCCCTGGCCAATGTGAGGGGGACGGTGCAGGCCGATATCCTCAAGGAGGACCAGGGGCAGAACTCCTGTATTTTCTCCATTGATTTTGCATTGAAGATGATGGGGGACATTCAGCAGTATTTTATCGACCAGAATGTGCGTAACTTTTACTCAGTCTCCATCTCCGGCTACCATATTGCCGAAGCGGGGGCCAATCCCATCACCCAGCTGGCATTGACCCTGGCCAACGGCTTTACCTACGTGGAGTATTATCTCTCCCGGGGGATGCCCATTGACACCTTCGCCCCCAACCTCTCCTTTTTCTTCTCCAACGGGATGGACCCTGAATACACGGTGATCGGTCGGGTGGCCCGGCGGATCTGGTCGGTGGCCATGCGGAACAAGTTCGGTGGTTCGGCCCGCTCCCAGATGTTGAAATATCACATTCAGACTTCCGGGCGTTCCCTGCACAGCCGGGATATGCAGTTCAACGATATCCGCACAACCCTGCAGGCGCTCTGTGCCGTTTATGACAACTGCAACAGCCTGCACACCAATTCCTATGACGAAGCCGTGACCACACCCAGCAATGAATCGGTGCGCCGGGCGCTGGCCATCCAGCTGATTATCAACCAGGAGTGGGGACTGGCCAAAAACGAGAATATGAACCAGGGCAGCTTTATCGTGGAGGAGCTCACCGATCTGGTGGAGGAGGCGGTACTGATGGAGTTTGAACGCATCACCTCGCGGGGCGGCGTACTGGGCGCCATGGAAACCGGGTACCAGCGGGGCAGGATCCAGGAAGAGTCGATCTATTATGAAACCCTGAAGCATACCGGTGAGTTTCCCATTGTGGGGGTCAACACCTTTATCGATCCGGATGCCGATCCGGTGGCGGACGCCGGTTGTGTTGAACTGGCCCGGGCTACGGAGGAAGAAAAACAGTCCCAGCTGATCCGACTGCGGAAGTTCAACCAGGAACGGGCGGCCCAGGCGGGTGAGGCCCTGGAACAACTCCAGCAGGCGGCGCTGACCGGGCAGAATATCTTTGCCGAACTGATGAACACCGTACGTTTCTGCAGTCTCGGGAAGATCGTCGACGCCCTGAACGAGGTGGGTGGGCAGTATCGGCGCAATATGTAAGCGGGCGCCAGCCTGCCGTCATTCAGCTTTTCGCATCCGGTGTCTGCTGCTCTTGGGCGTAAATGGGCAGACGAAGGGTAAACAGCGATCCCCGGCCGGGCTCAGACTTGACCTCGATGGTGCCTCGGTGGTTGCTGGTGACGATCATATAGGAGACCCAGAGCCCGAGACCGGTGCCCCGCCCCGCCGGCTTGGTGGTGAAGAAGGGTTCGAATATCTTTCTGCGGGTTTTATCATCCATCCCAGAGCCGTTGTCTTCAATCTCAATTCTGGCCAGATCCCCTTCCTTGAAGGTCCGGATGGTAATGCGGGGTTCCTCCCGGCGGTCCGGGCCCATGAGTGACTGGGCGGCGTTTTTCAGCAGGTTCAGGACAACCTGCTCAATTTCCGTTTCGGTGCACCACAGGGACTGCAGCTGGGGATCGTACGCCTGTGTGATGGCGATGTGTTTGAAGTCAAAGTTCTTTTTCAGGCTGTAGTCGCTGCGGGCCAGTTCCACGGTATTGTCCAGCAGGCTGGGCAGGTTGACTTCAGCGCTCTTGGACTGGCTCCTGCGGCTGAAAAGCAGCATATTGGAAATGATACTGGCTGCCCGCTGGCCCGCGGTCTTGATTCCCTGGATAAAAGCAGTGATCTTCCGCTCCTGCAGATAGATCTGCAAATCATCCAGGTTAATACCGGCTTTTTGCGCTGCATCCCGGTTGGGTTCCATGGCGGGGGAGAAGCGCCGCTCGATATTCTGCGCCGCCTGCAGAATTCCCCCCAGGGGATTGTTGATCTCATGGGCCATTCCGGCCGCCAGCCCACCGAGGGACATCATCTTTTCCGTCTGGATCAGGACCTCTTCCATGCGGACCCGCTCGGTGACATTGTCAATTCTGATAACAGCCCCCTGCTCCCCGTTGCTGGCAATCGGATAGACAATACAGTCGATGAAGCGATAATCGTCGCTGAGTCCGATCTGTATTTTCTCGGTTTTCTGAGGCTGTTGCCGCTGCATGGCGTCCTGGATGAGGGGGTATTGCGCAGCCAGGGGCGGCAGCAGATCAGCGAGGAGTTGCCCCCTAGCCTTCTCCGCCGAAACACCGGTAATTCCGGTTATTTCCTGATTCCAGAGGGTAATATGATAGGTCTTGTCGATGGCGATCAGGACCGAGGGCATGGAATCGATCGTATCCTGAAGCAGCCGTCGCAGCCGCAACTGCTCTGCTTCTGCCCCTTCCCGTTTTTCGATCTCCTCCCTGAGTTGACGGTTGGCTGTCTGAAGCGATGCGGCCTGCTTTTCGGCCAGATCCAGGGACGCCTCCAACCGGGAGCGCAGCATCTGGGGTGCCAGGGTCACCAGCAGGGCACCCAGGAAAAAGAACACCGTCGCCGTCAGCCAGGCCAACCCCGAATGGGACGTCAGCATATGGTCGGGATGGATCTCGATGATGCCGTGGATCATTCCCAGACCGACAGTGGCAACCGTTGCCACGCCGATGGCGATGAGCGTAAACCCGGCCCGCAGGTTGAAAAGCATGGAGACGGTAAAACAGCAGAGGAACATCAACTCCATTCCCAGACCACTCAGTCCGATTCTCGAGAGCACGGCTGCAGCCAGCAGATAGAGGCCGGAGGACAGGGAAATGGCGCGCACGTGATAGGAGACACGGTTGATGAAGACCAGACTGAACAGGAAAGTGAGAAATACGGCAGAATAGATGATGGAATAGCCCCAGCGTCCCTGGGAATAAGCCTGGTAGGCTCCCACCATCAGCGGGAAAATGCCGGGCAGGAGGCAGAATATCAAAATCCGTTTCAGGATTCTGCTGCGCACCTCTATGATTTCTTTCCGCAGCGGTTTTACAGCGTTTATGGTGCCAACAGGATTGAATGTCATGCGGACCTGTCCGGGTAATGATGGTGAAAACACGATGTGTCAGAATCTGTTGAGGAGCTCAGTCTAATGCGTTTGCCATCAAATTGTCACCCCCTTTGCAAACAATTTTAACAGGATACAGGCAGGATGCTGACCCGGAAAGGCGATTCAGCGGGTCTTTTCTGGCAGGAACAGTGGCGCAGATCAATTGCCGGGAAGCAGGCCGGTATGGTCGGAAACACCTATTTGTCCAGAATGATGAGTCCGTTCTTGATGGCGAACTGGGTAATCTCGGCGGTATTGTGCAGGTCCAGTTTTTCCATGAGATTGCTGCGGTGATTTTTGACCGTTTTAATGCTGATACCAAGCCTGGCTGCGATCTCCTTGTTGGCCGATCCTTCAGCGATCAACTGCACCACTTCCCGTTCCCGGGAGGTGAGTGGACTTTCCATCTGGACCGAATCCGTGGTGTCTCCGGCTGCCTGGCGGATAAAACGATGGATCACCTTGGTAGAGATGGCGGGGCTGAGGAAACTTTCACCCTGGTTGGCGAGGCGGATGGCGGTGATCAGATCCCGGGGGGCGCTTTTCTTGATCAGATATCCGCTGACGCCTGCTTTCAGCGCCTCGGTAATGTACTCTTCATTTTCATGCATGGTCAGGATCAACACCTTCATCTCCGGTCGGCCCTTTTTGATGACTCGGACTGCCTCCAGACCGTTCAGGGAAGGCATACCAATATCCATGACCACGACATCGGGATCCAGGGTGAACGCTTTTTCCACTGCCTCCCGTCCATCTTCCGCTTCAGCGATCACGGTGATATCCTCTTCCTCTGCCAGCAAAGCGCCCAATCCCTTTCTGAGGATGGTGTGGTCATCTGCCAGCAGTACGCGAATCTTAGCCATCATTTTCTCCATGATAAATGGGAACAACAGCGTGGAGGGTGGTGCCCCTGCCCGGTCCCGTTTGAATCTGCAGGGAGCCGTCGAGCAGATCCAGCCGTTCCCGCATGCCTACCAGGCCCAGACCCCTTTCCTTGATATTGCGGGACTGGACCGCCTCCAGGTCGAATCCGATGCCATCGTCGGCGATGATCAGCTGGATTGTGTCGGGCTCGGTGATCAGACGGACCGTGATGGTCGATGCCCCGGCATACTTGGTGATGTTCGTCAGGGCTTCCTGCAGAATGCGGTACAATGCGACGGCCACGGCTCCCGGAATGGGGATCCCCGGTTCCTCCCCGGCTGAAAAATGGACCTGCCGGCCGGATCTTTCCTGGTACTGGTTCAAATACCAGCGCAGGGTTGGTGTTAATCCCAGGTCATCCAGAATGGTGGGCCGCAGGTCGAGGGAAAGGTCATGGATCTGGTCGTAGAGATTTTCGATAGCACTCTCAGTTTGATCGAGTCGTTCCGCCACGGTCCTGCTGCAGTCGGCTCCCAGCTTGTTCCGGATCAGACTCAGGTTAAGACCGACCGCAGTTAACATCTGTCCGAACTCGTCATGCAGTTCAACACTCAGCCGCTTGCGTTCCATCTCCTGGGCTTCAATAATATGGGCCGACATGCTTCGGAGCTCTTCCTCGTGGTTCCGAAGTTCCCGCAGCAGACGGTTGTTCTGGATGGCCACGGCCAGTGAATTAGCCACTTCCCAACAGTTGCTGACCAGGGTCTCGTTTTTTAAATCCGATGCCGGGCTGCCCAGTATCAATGCCCCCAGGAGATCCTCCTGGTAAATGATCGGTGTCAGGAGATACCGTGCGCCGGGGAAATGACCGCTCCATTGACCGGCAAAAGCGGGAGCTTCGGGATAGACCTCGTCAGACCGGAAGCTCACCCCTTGTGTCAGGCTTTTCAGCGGGAGTGTGTCTCCGGGAATCCTGAACTCACGGCTGGTGACCTGGTTTTCAAGGGGATAGTGGGTCAGAACCGTAGCCTGGGGGTCCCCTTTTTGAATCAGCAGAATGCCAATAAATTCACAGCCGAAAATATGCCGCATGGGAGCCATCAGTTTTTCAGCAACAAATTCAATGGAAAACGCATTGAGAATGGCCCGGTCAATCTCATGCATCAAGGTGAGACGCTGGGAGGTTTTCTGCAGGGATTTTTCCACCCGTCTGCGCCGCACGATATTGATACTCAAAACAACAATAATTGCGGTCAGACCCAGAATACCGAGCAGGACGGCCAGAATCAGCAGTTTATACTGATAATAGAACGAGATGGGTCGATTGATGACAACGGCATCGACCGGCAGTTTCCGCTCGGGGATCCCGAATCTTTTCAACTGCAGATAGTCAAACATGGTGTGTCCGGCAGTGCTTTTCCGAACCGGTGTCTGAGCGCTGGTTCCTCCTGCCAGCAGCGCCTGCGCCATATGGGCGGCGATCTTCCCCTGGGTGTAGCCGCTGACCAGCAGGCCACCGAGGATCCCACTGCCGAGGTAGCTGTCCCACAGTGCGTATACCGGCACCGGGCTGCTGAGGGAAATGATGCGGGCGCTTTCCTCCATGGAAAACAGGTTCCCGTCAATATCCCGGGTGTAGTTGACCAGCAGCACCGCATGTTCAGACGACAGTTCCTGCAGGGACTGCTGCAGATCCGCGACAGCCATCTGCTCGGTGAAGTGGAAGTTGATCCTGTCCCCGAATGTTTTCAATACCGGTATAAAGGATTTAATGGTCGAAATGCTGGTCGGGCTGTTGTCCGTGATAACCAGGATGTGCTTGACGGTGGGTGTCAATTGAAGGATAAGCCGGATATTTTTTTCGATATCCACCTGCTCGATGACACCGGTAATGTTATGCTCCCCGTAGAGTTTATTCTCCTCCAGGAACTTGACCCCGCAGAAAACAACAACCGTTCCCGGAAACAGATCATCCCGGTGAGCCAGCAGAAAATCCAGCGCACTCTCATCGGTTGAAATGATCACATCGACCGGTCTCGATCGATACTTGTGGCGGTACAGGTGATACAGGTTTTCAAAATGCCGGGCATCGGTATAGCGCTTGGCGTCCATGTATTCAAATCGGAGTTCCACCAGATCGTTTTCCAGTACGTCAAAGATGCCCCGGCTGAGGTCATCGTTCCATTTCTGCCCCTTGTGAAAGGAGTGCAGGATCAGGACCCGCTGTTTTTTCCCAGTGGCGGCGGCATCGGGGATCAGGGGAGACCCGGAAAGCAGACCGCTGACGGTGATCAAGAGAATGACCGTGGCAACGATTCTGCTCCTGCTCAACGGGAAGCGTCCAAAAGCCTGTCTCATATTGGAACCAACGTGGTGTCGGAATTTCTCACATCCTACCGGTTCACGGCTGCGATTTGTCCATGGGGATCCAATCTCTGAAATAGATGGTCCGGATCAATGGTGTCAACCCCGAGACCCAGTTTCCGAGCATGCTTTTCGCCTTCGGGCAATACCAGGGCTGTCCCCCCGCTTCCACAGACATGTCCGGCAACCATCACGATTCTGCCGCCCACAAGGGACATGCAGGCCCGGTTTTTTTCCAGATCAAGGACCGTGATGTCCGCATCGGCCCCGACACTAAGGGAGCCTTTTTGTGTCAACCCCAGCATGGCAGCCGGGTTGGCACTGGTTTTCAAAACAAAATCCGCCATCGTGAGGGCTTTAAAATCGACCAGGGCCAGTCCGTTTTCGACGATCACATTGCGGGGTATGCCGCCGCCGTCGGTGGCAATGGCGTCCACCGTGAATCGTCCGTCCCGGTTTCGGGCCGTGGCCAGCAGAAACCGGGAATCGGCCGGGTTGATGTCGAAACTGACGTTCAGGTTCGTATCGGCGGCTTCCCATTTCCTGACTGCCGGAGACCCGGTCTGCAAAACCGTCTCATCGCCTTCTTCCACCATGATGCTGACCACGCCGTCGGTGATCGCCTGTTTCATCCCCTGGAAGTCCGGGGAATACCCGAATCGTTTCAGGGAATTGGGAGTTGCCTTGCTGAACGGCTGACCGTCGATCATACGACCGCTGGTTCCGTTGAGGGGGGAGAGGTAGGACTCCGAAAATATATGGGGATGGGTCTCCAGCGCGGAAATCGCTTCGGATGCTTCGCTCAGGGAGCTTTTGATCTGCCCCCGGCAATAGCTGTTGATGTGGGCCAGGTGCAGCCGGTTCCCTTCAGCCAGATCCAGCGCTTCCAGGAAGCCATCGAAGTTGGAACCGCTGCGGGTGGTGCCGGCATGGAAGGCGCAGTATTTCTCCTCCTGTCGGGCCAGTTCGATGCAGCGGCGGGTCGCATCCGGTGTCAGGGGCAGATGACCACCCAGAACCTTGATCCCGATGGCCCCTTTGGAAACAGCGTTGTGCAGCAGTTTTTTCAACGCGGTCCGGGAAGGGTTGTTCCCCTCGATGGTCAGACCCGGCGCCACGGCGTGGATACACAACAGATTCAACCCGGCCCCGTTTTCTGCCATCATCTTCCAGACCCCTTCAACAGGACCGGCAACTTCGAAAGCGGTGGTGACACCGGCCCTGGCCAGCATTTTGTGAGCACTGAATCCACCAATCAAGGGGGAAGCATGCACGTGGGAGTCGATAATACCGGGGATGGCGGTGGTACCGCTGAGATATTTTACCTGCCGGGCCAGGGCAGGGGAAATATCCCGGGAAACGTCCGCAATTTTTCCGGCAGCAATGGCAATATCCCGGATGCCATTGATCCGGTTTACCGGATCGACAACGAACGCGCCTTTCAGCAGTAGATCAATTTCGTGGGTCATTTTTTTCCTCTTTTTATATAGGGCACCATGATTCACTGGAACTCAGTCAGCAGCAAAGGGTTGATGTTTCAAGAACCTTGGAAGCCATGGATGGCTTCCAGGAGCTCCATGGATGGACTCGTGCGTTTCTTGAAAGATCAACCCTTTGGTGCGAAGCTCGATAATAATAATTGATCAAGGTGCCCTTTACTCTGTTTCAGGCATCAACCTGGCAATCGGGTCCATTAACTGCTGGATAGGACCGCACGTATCGATGGATGAGATCTGCCCGAACAGCCTCTCCGGAATGTTTTCAATCCCGGCCAGCTGGATGCAGTCCCTGAATTTAAACGCCATATCAGTGGGTGACAGTGGATTTTGCGCCGATCCCCGCACATGGTCCACCGCTGTCTCATAGGCAGATCCGTCATCAAGCTCAACCCGGCTTAACAGTGGTGTTGAAAGGGTCAGGGTGTCCGGATCCGGAATGGTTTCACATTGAATACGGTCCAGAAAACGGGTGACTGCCGGTTCTGCCACAGCCGTTCCTGCAAAATGCTGCAGGGACAGGGCGCCTTCCAGAAGAATGCGGGCGGCATTGTAGTGAAGACTGAAGCGTGCCTCGTTTTCATTCCGGGGTCGATCAAACCGCAGATTCCGACTCATGGTCTCGGGCAACCAGGTGATTGCCCGTTTGATCCTTTTGGGATGCAATTGATGCGCTTCCCGGAGATGAAGAAAACCGTCCAGGGTCTTATGGGCAGATCCGCAACATGGAAACCGTTTGACCAGCAGACCGTATGTTGACAGGCAGAGTTCCTGGCCCAGTCCGTCCAGTGCGCACTTTTCCCGTGAGAGGTCCGGCTCGGCGTAGTGCGCCTGGAAGCTCAACTCCCCGGTCAGAAAATCGACAGCGGCATTGATGCCGGCAGCGGCCATGGAAGCCGCCATCACGGCGTGCTGGGCGGCCAGACCGGCGTGAATGGGTTTCATCATGGTGCCGAACTGTTTTTTCGATCCTGCGGCCAGACTGAATCCGATACTCATGGCAGCGGATATCCCTTCGCTGTCCAGTCCAAGCAGCCTTGCACAGGCACCGGCGGTGCCGATGGTACCGACCGTGGCGGTCGCGTGCCACCCGTTTTTAAAGTGCCCGGGATTGACCAGCAGCCCGATCCGGGTGTGGAGCTCGGCACCGACCACATAGGCATCCAGCAGTGCTTTCCCGGTGCAGTTGCAGGACTCTCCCAGTGCCAGGAGGGCTGGAACCAGAACGGCAGAAGCATGGGTGAAGGCTGGAATGAAATTATCGTCAAAATCCAGTGCATGGGCGGCTGTGCCATTGATCAGTGCGGCCCAGGGGGGGCTGAAACGGTGCCGGGTACCAAAAACCGTGTTTTTCCCCCCATTGTCCCAGTTTCGAGTCACCTGGATGAGACGGCGGACACCGTCACTGGTCATCCCGCCAAACATACAGGCAATCGTGTCTGAAAAAGCACCCCGGGCGATGGCCATTGACCGGGAATCATCGATCGGGGGGACGCCAGCCGCCCATTCAGCCAGACGGCTGGAGATTGAGATATCGGACATTGCGGGCTCCTGTTAGTGATTGTCCCCGCCTCGGGACAGTGATTCCGGAAACGCTTTTATTCAGTTCAATTTTCGCTCAGCCCCGAAGGTATTGTCTTTCAAGAACCTTGGAAGCCATGGAGGGCTTCCAGGAGGATTCATGCGTTTCTTGAAACACAAACCCTTTGGGGCGTATCGTATACAGGTGAATAGTTGCCCGGTAACTACATATTCCCCGGAAGCCAGGTTGCCATTGACGGAAACAGAAACAGCAGTCCCAACACAACCAGATCACAGAGAATAAACGGTAGAATGCCCTTATATATCTGCTCCACGGGCGTGTTATCCCCGGTGGCTCCGGAAAGGGCAAAGGCGCTCAGTCCCACCGGGGGCGTCACACCGGCGATCTCATTTAATTTCATGGCGACCACACAGAACCAGATCGGATCGAACCCCAGATTCACCACCACTGGAAACAGAATCGGCAGGGTCAGGGCGAACACAGCCGCCTGCACGATCAGCATCCCCATCACGAACCAGAGTGCGAGGATGGCAATCAGCACCACATAGCGGTTCACCTCCCAGTGCTGTAGAAAAGAGGCCAGCTCCATGGGAATCCGGGTCAATGCCAGAAAGCGGCTGAAAAACAGGGCCGTGATGATCATGAAAAAAAGCATGGCACTGATATTGGCCGTTTCCCGCAGCGCCATCTGATTGGGGATGAACTTGCGCAGCGGTCCCCTTCCAAAACCGATCAGGAATGCCCCCAGGGTTCCTGCAGCGCCGGCCCCGGTGGGTGTCAGGATTCCCGAGTAGATGCCGCCGATGACAATCACCGCAATCAGCATGATTTCCCACAGCCCCTTGACAGCGGTCACCCGTTTGCGCAGGGTGACTGTTTTCTCAAAATCGGCCATGGGCGCCAGTTTCGGGTTGAACCGGGAGCGCAGGTACATACTGAAGACATAGACCCCTGCGGTCACAACACCGGGAATCAGGCCGCCCATGAACAACTTCCCCACCGATTGATCGGTGAAAATGGCGAAGAGAATAAACATACCGCTGGGGGGGATCATGCAGGCAAAACTGCCGGATGAAGCGATGGATCCCAGGGCAAACGACCGATCGTAGTTGGCGCGCTTCATCTCCGGATAGGCCAGCTTGCCGAAAACCGCCACACTGGCGAGGGTAGACCCCGAAATGGCCGCGAAAAAAGCACTGCCGATGGATGTCGCGATCGCCAGACTGCCCGGGAGTCTGGCAAAAATAATATGCACGGCGCTGTATGCCCGCTTGGCAAACCCCCCGCCTGTCGCAAATGCCCCCATCAGGGCAAAGAGGGGAATGACCGTAATGGTCGGATTGGAAATCGAACTGTAGAGCGTATCACCCAGCAGTGCCAGGGTGGCATCGATGCCAATCAGGAAAACCGTGCCGCCAATGCCGATCGCCAGAAAATCAACTGCAATCGGCAGACCCGACAGCAGCAGCAGGACAAGCATCACGATTGCCCAGATACCGATAGATGTGAAACTCATGAGTGACCTTTATGGATGTGTCACCCCGGTGAAAACCGGGATCCGTTAAAACAACGCACAGGGTTGAAACCTCGACCGTCAATTCACCTTCTGCTTGCGGTTACGAATATCCAGGATCAGGTTGAACAGGATCTGGAGCCCGTACAGGAGCAGGCTGATCGCGATGATGGTTCGAATCGGCGCCAGGGGCAGCGGGTACTCACCGGCAATGGACTCCCCGTCGCCGATGGACTCGGCGGCCTTGAGATAGGCGGCGTAGGCCGTCAGGCCGATAACAAACAGCCCCACGACGCCCCAGATAATTTCCAGCCAGCGGACAACCTTTGCCGGCAGCCGGCTCAGAACAGCGTCCACCTTGATATGCGCCCGGATCTCTTCGGTGTAGGAGAGCCCCAGGTAGGCCGCCGCAATGGTCGTAAAGACGGCCAGTTCGATCATCATGGGTATCTGGAATCTCACCAGGTATCCCAGCGTATCGATCAGCAGCAGCAGCACAATCAAGGCGATCAGGTAGCCGGAAACCTCCGCAAAGAGGCGGTTTATTTTGCGAAAGACCGTATAGAGCGATTTCATTGCTTCTCCCGTTTTACCTCTTCGGCCACGATGGTCTGGATCCGGTCAAGCAGGCCTTTGGCATCTTCCACCCCGCCCTTGCTGACGGCTTTCACCCAGAAGGCTTCGTTGCGCTGGTGGGCCTGGACGCCGGCCCAGCGATCGTAGTCGGCATCGCTGGCAAAGGTGACCGTGGCGCCACTTTTTTTCATATCACTGATGATCCGCTCCCACCACTGGTCGTATACCTGGGAAAACCGCTTTTCGGCGTTCTCTGCCGCCATTGCAAAGGCGGCTTTGATTTCGGGAGAGAGGGACTGCCATTTCTTTTGATTGATATTGATCTGGTACGGGATCGGCATCCAGATCCGGTCCATGATGAACATATGGGGTGCCACCTCGTACAGTTTGGCGCGGTGAATGGAGTCGGTATTCGTGAGAACGCCCTGGATGGCGTTGGTCTGCAGCGAAATATAGAGGTCTCCCCAGGGGAGAGAGACAGGGGTGGCCCCCAGGTCCTTCAGCACCTGAAGCGCAAAGGGGCTGGACGAGCGGATCTTGAGATCTTTGAAATCATCGATGGTTGCTGCCGGTTTCGTCAGGCAGGTGCTGATGCTCGTCAGCGTATACATATAGACAGTCTGCTGCTTGTATTTGTTGAACTCCTCGTTCAATTCCGGAACTTCGGCATAAATCCGTTTGAACGTTTTCATCTTGTTGGGATAACGGACCGGTCCCTCATTGGTCAGCAGCAGACCGGAGTTTCGCATCAGCCGTTTCCAGGAAAAGGCGATGTTCACCTGTCCCATGTCCACGATGCCATTTTCGACACCTTTCAGAATCTCCTTACCCTTGAGCAGGGACTCGGCCCAGAACGGTTTGATGGTCAGTTCACCACCGGCGGCCTTTTCGAGTTCCTCCAGGAAGATCTTTTCCGCATCTCCTTTGAGACCGGATGGGGGAGAGTTGGAGGCAAAGGTCAGGGTGACGGCCTCTGCAGTCGTGGCAGAAACAGAAACGATGCCGATCAGAAACAGGATGGCGGCAAGCATGCCAGCCATCGTTTGCAGGGGATGGTTTTTTTTCATCGGAAACTCCATCTTTGACGGGTTCTGGAAAAAGGGAACGGTTATGATGACAAAATGATATCCGGTCTCAGTTTTATTACCATGGGGTAAAGGGTCCATTTTTCAAGATTAAAGACCCCAGTTTTTGAAAACTCTCGCTTCATTGATTTTGGCAGATGGGTTGATTATCATGAATCATTCAGTCGATAAACGGCAGCTTCGGGTCAGCCACCCGTTGGTGAACAGCCCGGTGCCTGCCGGAGGAAACGCTGACAACTGGCCTGAAGAAACGGATCACATTTTAGCATGGAGTTTTTTATGAATCTGGCACAATTTCCCCGCAGACGCTATACCGAAGGATCGACCCCCATCCAGAAGCTTTCCAATCTCAGCAGCGTGCTGGGCGGACCCACACTCTACATCAAGCGGGATGATCTGCTGGGTCTGACGGCCGGCGGCAACAAGACGCGCAAGCTTGAATTCCTGGTGGCAGAGGCCCTGGCCCGGGGCTGCGATACGCTGATTACCTGTGGTGCGGTGCAGTCCAACCATTGCCGGCTGACCTTAAGCGCAGCCGTCAAGGAGGGTCTGAAATGCCGGCTGGTGCTGGAAGAGCGGGTTCCGGGATCCTACACCCCGGACGGAAGCGGGAACAATTTTCTCTTTCGGTTGCTGGGCGTGGAGACAATCGAGGTCGTGCCCGGGGGATCGGACATGATGGCTGCCATGCAGCGGACAGCAGACCAGCTGGCGGATGAGGGACGCAAGGGGTATATCATCCCGGGCGGGGGATCGAATGCCCTGGGAGCGACAGGTTATGTCGCCTGTGCCGAAGAGATACTCACCCAGTGTTTCGAGCAGGGTCTCGCCATCGACCGGGTGGTCTGTCCCAGTGGCAGTGCGGGAACCCATGCGGGTCTGGTCACCGGGTTTTATGGCAATAACAGCCAGATCCCCGTTGTCGGGATCAATGTCAGTCGCACCAAAGCCGAGCAGGAGCGTATTGTCTCGAAACTGGTGGGAGAGACATTCATCCACCTGGGTGTTGACATGCCGGTTGCAGAAGAGGCTGTGCGCTGCTTTGACGACTATGTCGGACCCGGATACTCGCTGCCCACAGCTGAAATGGCGGAAGCGGTGCGATTGTTTGCCCGCACGGAAGGCATCCTGTTGGATCCGGTCTATACCGGAAAAGCGGCTGCCGGTCTGATCGGGCTGGTCCGGCAGGGATATTTCAGAAAAGAGGAAGCCATTCTTTTTGTCCATACCGGCGGATCACCGGCCCTGTATGCTTATATCCCCGATTTGCTGGATTCGTCATCCGCTTGAATGTCATCTGTCATGCTGCCCCGGTCTTTTCAGGCGATCTCATCCCAGGACCGGGAGAAATTCATGAATTCATTCAGCAGACTGCTGATGTATTTGTTACGATGCCAGATCAGGTAGAATGGCCTCGTAAAACTCATATCCTTGACCCGCACGCGGTAAAGGCTTCCGTGTTCCAGTTCGAATTTCACGTGGTAGCGGGACATGCAGGCCAGGGTATCGCTGTTCCGCAGCACCGACTTGACCCCGCCGGTGTTGTCGATCTGCATGAAGACATTCAGGTTCTGGGTGTGGGCCCCCAGGTGCCTGAGAAAGACTTCCCGGGTCCCCGATCCCTTTTCCCGGAGTATCCAGCGTTTCTGCAGCAGCTCCTCCATCCGGTAAGCCTTTTTGTCGGCAAGCTTCTTGTCCCCGGTCACGATATAGAGCTCATCCGTACCAAAAACCTCCTTCTGGATATCGACACAGTGGTACTCCCCTTCGATAAAACCGATATCCACCCCCCCTTTTTCGATCAGATTGACCACGGTCTGGGTATTCCCGGTTTCGGTCCTGAAGGTCACGCCTTCATGCAGTTCAATGAACCGGTACAACATCCGTGGCAGGATGCTTTTAGCGATGGTGCTGCTGACCCCGATATTCAAACTGCCGTGTAGGTGGGCGTCTCTGAAGATATTTTCACACCACTGCAACTGGGTAACCAGCGGCTCGACGCGGCGGAGAAACAGACGGCCGTCTTCGTTGAGAATGATTTTTTTATTGGATCGATCGAAGAGTTTCGTTTCAAGTATCTCTTCGAGGTTTTTGATGGCGGTGGAGATGGCGGACTGGGAGAGGTGTTTCTCCTGTGAAACCTTGCCCAGGTGGGGCGTTTCGGCCAGAGCGATGAACAGCTCCAGCTGTTTGATGGTCATGCTGGTCTGCATACCGGATTCCTTACCCGATCGTTAATCGTTTAGAAACGATTCAGCACTTTTTCCGAGTTAATAGGGTCGTGACCTGTATGTGATTGAACGGATTGGGAGTGGTTAAGCATCGCCAGGATGGCGATGTCAACGACCGCCCTCGGAGACAGGCAAGGATGCCTGCCGAGAATGAGTTCAATTATATACAGGTCTCGGCCTATTAGCGATATTCAGCTGAATAGTTACATCGTTTAATAAAATCTAACGATATGTTAAAAACATTAAAATAGACGAAATGAAATAGCTGTTTTAATCTAGCTATAGTACAGAAGAGAAAAAACGACAACACCCAAATAACCATCGGTCTGATCCTTATGGTTGGGAGGGGTCGTTTTGCAGTTTGGTAATAAACAATTCCCGGTTTACATGAGTAAAATGGCAAACAATATCACATGGTTTGACCAGTTGATGATGACAGTCACATTTGCGGAAGCGGGTGTGACCGAGTTGCCAGCTGGCGCTGTTGAGCAACCGGCAGTAAAAACCGCCGGCTATCAACGCCTCAGAAGGTCTGGCAGTAAATACATGCGCCGATTTCTCCCGAAAATCGCATAACCGGTCGGTTGTCGCGTCCCCGGCAAGGGTCGCCGTTGTGCATCGGAGGCATTTCAGTGCATAGCGGGATCAGTGCCGGAGCTTGCAGCCAAAGACAAGCGCTCGCTGTCCCCGGGAACCCTCTCCCTCATCCCGGGGCAGTACCCCAACAACAGCGCTATCTGCTTTGGGGATGACTTCTCCTCTTTCCCCAAAGCAGACAAATACCGGATCTTTTGGCACCGGTGTCCGAAGCATCCCCACTCCCGGCCCTTGTCATCAGCCTTGCCTGTTTTTCCATTGTTTTGAATCGCCCCCCCTCGACTTGAATCACACCATCATATGGCACAGAACACTGGCAACAGCACAGCAGCACCCCCTTGCAGAAATGGTTTTTTTTGAAAATGGGAACGAAAGCGGGGCTGCGTCCGGGGGCCATCCGGCGTCACACGGCCTGAAATGGCTATTGTGTCGACCACCAGTTGGACGGGAGCCATCCTGCCTGTGGAAGAGTTGACCGTTTCCCGAGATCTGATTATCATGAACCGAAATGAGCGTAACCCGACACCAGGGGATTTGATTTGCATTTCAGGGAGGAAACGATGGAAAGGACGGCACTGGGCGGTGTGAAGGTTCTGGAGTTCTGCAGCCGGATCGGCGGCGCCTATTGTACCAAACTTATGGCGGACATGGGGGCCGAGGTGATCAAGGTTGAACCGCCGGCCCGGGGCGATGATGCCCGCAGGCGGGGTCCCTTTCAAGGGGACAACCCCCACCCGGAGAAAAGTGGGCATTTTCTCTTCCTCAACAACAACAAGCTCGGTATCACCCTCGATCCCAGAAAACCCGCCGGTGCTGATATATTCAGGTCACTGGCCCGGGATATCGACATCCTGGTGGCGGATACCCCGCCCGGGATGATGGAGGCCCTGGGACTCGGTTACGACGACCTGAAGGAGATAAATCCGGGGCTGATCATGACATCCATCACTGCATTCGGGAACACCGGTCCCTACAAGGACTTCAAGGCTGCCCATCTGAATATTTCCCATATTTCCGGGCAGGGCTACATGCTGCCGATTCCCTCCCCCGATATGAGCCGGCCGCCGGTCATGCCGGGCGGCAACAAGGGGGGCTACGATATCGGGATTACCGCCCTGGTGGCCGTGCTGGCCGCCTATTACTGGAAAGTCGTTTCCGGTCAGGGGCAGTTCGTGGATATCTCCCGCCAGGAGGCGCTGATCGCGCTGCAGCGGATTGAGGCCTCCAATTTCCGCAATGCAAATCTGAACCTGGATCGTTCCCCCAAACATCACAGCCGGCGGGTGGGCGGGATGATGGCCTGCAGGGACGGCTACATCACCCTGATCGTTCCTCTGGAACACCAGTGGGCGTCCCTGCTGGAAATGCTCGGTCAGCCGGACTGGTCGAAGGAACCGTATTGTGAGGATAAGGGGGAGCGACTGGACCATGCTGAAGAGATCAACCGTGCCATCGCAGATTTTGTCAAGGACTTTACCCGCCGTGAGATTGTGGAACTGGGACAGTCCTTCAGCATTCCCATCTCCCCGGTGAACACTGCCCGGGATATTGTGGAGTCCGAACAGTTTAATGCCGGCGGTTTCTTCCAGCCTGTCACCCATCCTGTCATGGGTGAGGTGAAATGTCCGACGGCACCCTACCGGTTTTCAAAAACGCCCTGGGCGGTGAAACGCGCGGCCCCCCTGCTGGGCGAGCACAACGAGGAAATTTACGGCAAACGACTGGGATTCAGCAATGAAGACCTGATCAGACTGCGACAAGCGGACATCATCTAGGAGAGTGGATATGAAAAACGGACCCTTGCAGGGAATCCGGATTACGGAATTTACATCGGCCTGGGCCGGGCCCTATGCCACCTGCCTGCTGGGCTTTCTGGGGGCAGAAGTGATCAAGGTGGAGAGTCGCAGACGCATCGATCATTCCAGATTCATTGCTTTCAGCATGGGTAAAACGTTTGCGGGTCCCGATGCATCATCTGTTTTTGCTGGTCTGAACCTGAATAAAAAGAGTGTCTGCCTCAATCTCTCCAAACCGGGGGCGATCGAGATTGCCAAACGGCTGGCTGCCGAGAGCGATGTCGTTGTCGAGAACATGCGCCCCGGGGTGATGCCACGGCTGGGTCTGGGATACGAGGTCCTCCGTGCGGTCAAGCCGGACCTGGTATACCTGTCGTCCTCCGCCTGCGGTCAGGTTGGACCTGACCGGGAATTTATCGGCTACGCACCCAATTTTGCGTCCATTGGTGGTCTGTCCCATGATACGGGCTATCCCGATTGGCCGCCCAGCAACCTGATGGGGTTTATCGACCTGAAAAGCGCCACCACAGCGGCCTATGCCATTCTCATGGCACTCATTCACCACCAGAAGACCGGGGAGGGGCAGTATATCGATCTGGCCTCCCAGGAAACCGTGGCCATTCTCAACAGCGATATGCTGCTGGACTATATCATGAACGGCCGGGTTAAGATGCGTGAGGGAAACCGGGACGAAATCATGTCGCCCCACAACTGCTATCCCTGTCTGGGCGAGGACCGTTGGATCAGTATCGCTGTCAGTTCTGATGAGGAGTGGCGCTCTCTCTGCGGTGTGATGGACAGACCGGATCTGGTTGGGGACGACCGCTTTGCGGATATGTATAACCGCTGGGTGCACCAGGAGGAGCTTGACGGGATCATCGGCGCCTGGACATCGGGACAGGAGGACTATACGGTGATGAAAAACCTGCAGGCGGCCGGTGTGGCAGCGGCGCCGTCCTTGAACAGCGAGCGGTTGTATGCGGATCCCCATCTCCAGGAACGAGAGGTGTTCCAACCGGTGAAGCATCCGGTGATTGGAGAGAACTGGGTTGTGGCCCCCCCCTGGCGTTTGTCTGAAACACCGGCGTCCATCAGACGTCACTCCCCGCTGCTGGGTGAGCATAACGAGGAGGTTCTGAACGGCCTGCTGGGCATCTCCAGGGAGGAGATCGAACGGCTGCAGAAAGAAGAGGTGGTCTACTAGAAGGTTGTCTGGTTTCTGAAATAGTCCGGGTTGACGGTATCGATGTCATGGATGACATGCTGGTTGATCTGGGTTTTCATTTTGCCGAACGTGTCCCGCCGTTTCACCATCAATCTGGCAAAGTTCATCGCTTCCGCCATTGTTTCCGCCGTATCCCTGCAGGCCTTTACGATCACACGGGCCTTTTCCAGTTCCGGGGCTGTCATGCGCCTGCCGGTGAGCATGAGATCGTTGACCACCGGGTTGCTGTATTTGTGAAAGAGCATCGATTTCATGGCGGGTGCGAACTGGATATGGATATCCACCTCGGGCAGGCAGTAAAATCCCCGGTCGCTGCGCATAAACCGGAAATCACAGGCGGCGGCCAGGATGGCGGCGTTGGCGAAACAGTGACCGTTGATGGCGGCAATGACAGGCACGGGGAAGGTGAGCAGTTTTCGGAACACTTGGTCCATGGTGAGCAGAAAGGTGACGATCGCCTCTCTCTTCTTCTCTCCGATTTGTTTCATCATCCATTCCAGGTCGATCCCCTGGGACCAGTTCTTTTCGTCGGTCGATGTCAGGATGACTGCCGTGACCGTTTCATCGGCCAGCACCGTTTCCAGAACCTGATTCAAAGTCTGTGCAAAATCCAGGTGATGCCGGTTTTCGCCGTTGTTCATTTTGATGACGGCAACGGTTGCATCCATTGCCAGTTCGATAATTGCCATTTTCCATTCCGTTTCGTTGTGGGGGTAGCGTCTTAAAGTATCGTACGTTATCAAACCCGGAAAATTCTGTATACCCTTGCCGCTGCATGGGTGCACCAAAAACATGTGGGGATGTGATCATAACCGCTTCAAGAGGTTATTTATTCAGAAAAACGCATGAATCCATCCTTGGAGCTCCTGGAAGCCATCCCTGGCTTCCAAGATTTTCTGAACAAACAACCTCTTTCCGCTTACAGGTACCCACACATATTTGGTGCACCCCGCTGTATCAGCATGGTAAGCGGGTTGCGTCGGGGTCCTGAATCCATCTTGCCCGTGATAGATAAATTCGCTAGACCTCAGCCGAAAAGCATCGGTGAGATGCCGAAACATGGCTAATGAATTATCAAGACGAGCATTTATTCAACACCCGTTGGTTTTTCACTCAAAAACCCAATAACACAGCTAATGCAG
>Ga0180009_10001474_pt1 | contig 28799 bp, 18 predicted proteins | sample OS_PC_MetaG_FD_123537 | JGI IMG/M metagenome (GOLD analysis project Ga0180009, IMG submission 123537) | Groundwater microbial communities from the Aspo Hard Rock Laboratory (HRL) deep subsurface site, Sweden - OS_PC_MetaG | ecosystem: Environmental > Aquatic > Deep subsurface > Groundwater... | reverse complement strand
AGGATGCGTTCGCCGCCGGCATCTTCGATTTTCATGGCCTCGTTGGGACAATTGGCGGCACAGGCCCCGCAGGTATTACAGCGTTCTTGCGTCAACCTGAAATCGGTGTTGCCGGGGTGATCAAAAGCCAGATACCCCAGGTCCAGGGCGTCAATCCCCATTTTATCCCGGCAGATCTGGACACATTCGCCGCAGCGGCGGCAGATGTCGCAGCGCAGACAGCGGGCGGCCTCTTGCCGGGCGGTCATTTCCGAGTATCCGAGTTCCACCTGCTGAAAGGTCGTTCGGCGCCGGTCTATGTTGAGCAGGGGCATCTCCGGTCGCTTCTGGAGCATCTTGGCGCCGGCAGACATTTCCTCGCAGCCGATTCTGCCCCGGCGAACCGGAACCGGCGGCATCTTCGGCTGGGGCAGGCCGTTTAAATAGCGGTCAATGGCGTCGGCGGCCTTCTTGCCGCCGCCAATGGCTTCCACCACCGTGGCCGGGCCGGAAACGGCATCGCCGGCTGCAAAAACGCCCTTAACCGCAGTCGTCATGCTGACCATGTTGACATCGATGGTGTTTCGCCGGGTCCAACCCAAACCGGACAGGGACTCCAGGCTCTTCTGGTCGACCCGCTCCCCGATGGCCGGGATGATGACATCGGCATCAAGGATAAAATCGCTCCCTTTGATGGGAACCGGATATTTACGGGTGCTGCCTTCCTGTTCGATGAGCTTGGCCCGCAGGGAGTGCAGCGCGGTCAGGCGGCCGTCTTTTCCGATTATTTCCACCGGAATGGTCAGAAATGAAATCCGGACCCCTTCGGCTTCGGCCTGCTCCACCTCTTCGGTATCTGCCGGCATTTCAAAGCGCGTCCGGCGATACACCAGGTGGACTTCTTCGCATCCGAGCCGGATGCAGGTCCGGGCCGCATCGATGGCCACATTGCCGCCGCCGATGATGATCGCTTTGCGGCCGGGTAAGCGGTGATTCCCCAGGGCAACCTGTTTCAAGAGGTCTATGGCGTCGATGACCTGGGGAAAATCGGATTCGCCGGGAATGCCCAGTTTAAACGATTCATGTGCGCCCACGGCAATAAAAAAAGCCTCAAATCCCTCCGCCTGCAACCGGGACAGGGTAGTATCCTGTCCAAACTTCGTATTGAAGCAAAATTCCACCCCCAGCTCCTGGATCATGGCAACTTCCCGGTCGATGACTTCCCGGGGCAGCCGGTATCTGGGGATGCCTACCATCATCATGCCGCCGGCTATGGGCAGGGCCTCGATCACCCGAACGGCATATCCTTTTAGCGCCAGGTAATAGGCTGCGGTGAGTCCCGAAGGACCGGCCCCGATGATGCAGACTTTTCGGTTGTTGGACGGTTCTTTTTGAGGGTTTTGATAACGCCTTTGCGACAACGCCTTTTCAGCGGCAAAGGCCTTCAGGGTTTTTATGGAAACCGGGGTGTCCATGCGGCCCCGGACGCACATGAATTCGCAGGGCCGGGTACATACCAGTCCGCAAACCCAGGGAAAGGGATTGTCCCTGCGAATGACGTCGATGGCCTCGGCATACTTCCCTTGGCCGATCAGGGCCACATAGGTGGGAACGTCAATCCCCGACGGGCAGGCCGTCTGGCAGGGCGCCGGCGCCAGCTTGATGCAGTCTCCGGAAAGGCAGTTATGGGTCTCGACATGGCTCTGGAAGATTTCCCGGGATTCGGCCAGAGCCGTTTTTATCAGGCCGGCAGCTTCTTTGCAGGCGTCGTTGGTCCCTTCTTGCAGCAGTTCCCGGGCAAGCCTTTCAATGGCCGGCAAATGATCCTTGCCGGCCCGGCCCCAGGCAACATCGCCCAACAGCGCCAGGATTTCCTCTGCCAGCCGCCGGCTTCTAGGGTTGGCCAGGCGGCCGGACACGATGAACTGACGGAGCTGCAGAATCGACCGGTGGACCGGGCAGGCCTCAGAAGAAACTGAAGATTCTTTTTTTGTATTCATACCTGAAATTAATTATAGCAGAACCTTTTCCGGGGTGTAATGTTTCCCATAAGGCCTGCGGTAAGCTGCCGCTGTTTATTAAAAGTCTCTATTAATCAAGGGCGGCGACGGATTTGGCGTGTCGTTCGCGCCGAACCTTCACCATGTCTTCGACTTCACCGAAATTCAGACAGTGAGTGGTGCAGACGGTGACACAGGCCGGTTTCAGCCCCTGATCCACACGGTCCATGCAGTAGTCGCATTTGACGACTTTGCCGATTTCCTGATTCCACTGGGGCGAGCCCCAGGGGCATGCGGAAATACAGGTCTTACACCCCACGCACAGTTCATGATTGACAAAGACAATACCGTCCTGGGTTCTTTTCTGCATCGCGCCGGTGGGACAGGCGGCAACGCACCAGGGGGTTTCGCAGTGAAAGCAGGGCATGAAAATATAGGCCGCCTTGGGCAGCTCACCCACAAACTGTGGGCCGACCGTAATGATCTGACACAGTTTCGGCCCCACCGGCAACGACTTGTTGCTTTTGCATTGCACTTCGCAGCTGTGGCAACCGATACATTTTTTAGTGTCCTGAAACAGGTAGTATTTACTCATCATGTTCCTCCGAATATAATTTATGATTGACTATTGAAGATTGAATATTGCTGCATGGTTGTTTTTTCTTTTAATCGTCAATCGAAAATCGTCAATAATCAATCCTTAAGCCGGCCTTATTGTCACAAAGGTATCGTGCAGCGCCGGGCTGCCGCCGACCATGTCTGATATGTTTTCCTGCAAAACGCTGTCGGAAACACCTTTATTATAGGTACGGGTCGCCAGTTTGGCTTCATGGCCGAATCCGTGCAGCATGAACACGGCTTCCGGGTGAATCAGATCCGTGACAAACGCCTTGATCTTGCCCGCGCCGCATTTGGAAGCCACCTCCACCAGGGCGCCGTTTTTAATGCCGAAGGCTGCCGCGCTTTTCGTGTTGATCCAGAGCACGTTTTCAGGCGTTATTTCGTTTAAGTACGGATTGTTCTGGGTGGAGACATGGGTATGCAGCGCAATTCGCCCCACCACCAGGCGGAACTGTTTTTTATCCGGCGGGGGTACGGCTTCATAGGGGGGAAAGGACGCAAACCCGGCATCCTCCAGAAGGGCGGATTTAAATTCGATTTTACCGGATGGGGTTTTGAACGGAAGACCGTCTTTTCTGTCCCAGAAAATCTGCTTGTCTCCGTAGGCCACAAACCCCTTGGTTTCAAGGTCTTTCATGGTAAAACCGGTCCCCTCAAGCTCCCAGTTAACCAGCTCATCCATGCTTTTATACGGAAAAAACTTGCCGGTTCCGATGCGTTCGGCGATCTGTTTGAGGATGATGGCGCCTTCCCGGGTGTCGTAGCGGGGGCTGACCGCCTGTTTTCTGAAAAATATCTGAGGTTTGAGACCGTTGGCAGCCTGAACGCAATCGGTCCGCTCCAGGTATGTGGATTCCGGCAGGATGACATCGGAATACCAGGCGATATCGCTGTAATTGATGTCGATGGAAACGATCAGATCCAGCTTGTCCAATGCTTTTTTGGTAAGGTTGGTGTCTGGGATGGACTTTAGCGGGTCAAATCGAAATGCGATCAACGCCTTGATGGGATAGGGGTCTTCGTTTAGAATCGCAAAAGGGAGCATCTGGCCGACACCGTGGGCCGGGTCCGGCAGCGGAAAATCCGGCGTCCCCACCTTGTCGAAGCGGGGCACGTCAATTTTGGGAAATTTCTGTTCGGTCAGCTTGCGGGTGGGCTTTCCGCCAGCAGCGCCCGGGCCCTTCTTGAAAAAGAAACCGCCGGGGGTTTCCACGCTCCCCATCAGCGTATTCAGGATCATGATGGAGCGGCGCATATAAATTTCGTTGACATGGTTGGCGCCGCGGTAGCCGAAGTGAAAGATGACTTTGGGCTTGTCCTTGCTCATTTCCCGGGCGAGGGCCACGATTTCCCGGGCTTTTATGCCGGTTTCCTTTTCAGCCCATTCCGGGGTGTAGTCACGGACAAAATCCTGCAGCTCGGCCAGACCCAGGGCCCAGCGGTCGACATAGGCGGCATCATAGAGCCGCTCTTTCAGAATCACATGAATCAGGGCATAGTTCAAAGCCAGATCCGTACCGGGCCGGATCATCCAGTAGCGATGCGCCTTGGTGGCGGTTACGGTTACGCGGGGATCGATATAGGTCAGTTTGGCCCCGTTTTCCAGCGCGTCCATCAGGTTGTTGACCTCTTTGACCGCGATGGCTTCAAAGATGTTGCGGCCGTAGAGAACGATATGTTTGGTGTTCTTGAGATCCATCCCCATCTGGCCGTCGGTGTAGCCGAAAAGGCTGCGGCAGGCGGTATTGACCGACCCCTTGCACAGGGCGTCGTGGGTAAAATGGTTGGGGGACTTGATGCTTTTTAAAAACGTCTTGCTGACATGTGTGGCCAACTGGGTCCGTTCGCCCAGGACGACACTGTGACCGCCGTGCGCATCGATGATCGTTTTCAGCTTTTCGCCCACATAATCGAGGGCTTCATCCCAGGTGGCCTTGCGCCATTTGCCGGAACCGCGCTCGCCGTCGCGAATCAAAGGCGATTGCACCCGCTCCGAGTCGTAAAGCAGCGAAATGCCGGCAGCCCCGCGGGGACACAGGCTCCCTTCCATCCCGGGGACATGCGGATTGCCTTCAATCCATTTGACCTGACCGTCTTTTACAAGGACCTTTATCGGGCATCGGATCGAACACATAAAACACAAACTGTAGACTTCTTTTTCCATTATATGCCTCCATATATCTAATTAAAAAACTAAAAAACGGCTGCGGTGATATAGTACTGCAGCCTTCGTGATGTTTTATTGTTGGAGCGGCAGGATATAAAGCCGTTTAAAACCGGATTTGTTTCCTCATGTAACATATGCTAATAAATATCAAGTAAAATCTTAAAGCAATATTCATACCAGCAATAGCGTTTTCGGCCGCGATGACCGGCCGGTGCCGCTACCTAAAAATGTCTATAATAACGGCTGATTGTGTTTTTTCGTGGTTGATCTTGGCACAGAACCGAAAGGGCCGGTGGAAGTTTTACTGGGGCAACCGCAATATTTATAATGCTTCGCAATATAATTATAGCACTATTCTATATCTCTTGAATTAATAGGAAAACTCAACATAATGGTCTCGCCGGCATTTAAAAACAGGCACATCTGTTTTTACAACAGGGGTGACAGGTCAGGCTCTGTAAGCATCCACAAGTGAGTATAAAAAAGTTTTATATGACTGATTTAATAAGGTAATAACAATGTTTTGATGGGCCGTTGCAGTACAAATTACTGTAGTCAAAGAAATGGCATATAGTTTGCAGCCGTATGATAGGATTTATCTTTAAAAACATTATTTCAATGTTTGATAACAGGAGGTGCCCATATTTACATGGAGGCAAGGGGCAACTCTTGCTTTTACCGGGGCATTGGGTTATTCTCACAAATCTTGGAAGCAATCAGGTGAGACATGTGAGTGGTGATCTGATAACCGGTATTAATATATAGGGAGCAATCATATTCACCAAGAAGGAGGAAAAGTTAATGAAAAAGAAAAATTGGTATGGGAAAGTGGGCCTCTGCGTGTTGCTTTTCGTACTGGCTTTTTCACTGGCGACACAGCTCGCGGCGATCGCACAGGACAAGCCGACCGTAGAGCAACCTGCTGAGGCGCCCCAGGTTGTCGGCAGCAACCTCGGTGTTTCAGGCAAATTGGGTCAAGCGTTGGCCAAGGCGCCTGCAGGCACCGGACCGGGACAGATTGATGTCAATGCTCCTAAAGGGGCGTTCGGGATTCCGGGAGCGCCGCAAGTCAGTTATCTTCTGGCAATCTTGTGGGCCACTTGGGTGGGCTGGATTTTTTCGACCGTTGGTGCTTTCGGCGGCATCATGGCCGGCGTGGGTCATATGACCGTCTATGGTCTGGGGAACTATGCCAAGACCTTCTCAAAAACAGCACCGACTCTGAACAAAACCCTTACGGACAGCATCAGGACGTCCAATCAGTTCCTGGTCGGCCTGTCCGCCCTCATCAGCACCATCAACTACCTGAAAGCAAAGCGTCTGGCCTGGCCTCTGGGCATCGCCCTGGCTTTGGGTTCCATAGCCGGTGCGGTGTTTATTCCCATTCTGACCGGCGGCAAGATCAGCTTCAGGCAGTACCAGGGATGGTTCGGTGTTTTCGTATTCACAGTGGGGGGCGTGCTTCTCTATGAGCTGACGCCGAAAGGACAAGAGGGTAAAAAGGCGGCCAAGGCAGCGGCTCAAGCCTTTGAAAAAAGTGTGAAGGAAAAGAAAGACCTGGTTTCCGATGGCATCACCCTCAAAAAATTCGGAATAACCAAGAGCACCTTCACCTTCTTTGGCACGGATTTTAACTTTAATCCGGTGTGGGCTTTTGTCGGCGGGTTGGTGATTGCCGCGATTTCATCCTTTATCGGCGTCGGGGGCGGGTTTCTGTATGTACCCTATTTGACCTCGATTGTGGGCGCACCCATGTATGTGGTGGCAGGCACCTCCGCCATGGCGGTGCTGGTGAGCATGGTAACCAGCATAGCCGGTTACATTACGGTGGCCAAGGCTGGAATGGACTGGGGGCTTATCGGGATCGAGCTGGTGGGGATTTTCGTCGGTTCCATGATCGGACCGCGAACCCAGAAGTACATCCCGGATAAATGGTTGAAGATCATCTTCGTTATCCTGGCTTTCTACGTTGGCCTGCGCTACTTCAGCGCCGGTTTCTTCGGACAATCCTGGGTGCCCTGATGATGTGCAGGCGTGCAAGCCTAAAGCTTGCACGCCTTAAACTCATTCAAACAATATAGTGGTAAGAGTGTCAGAAATGAATCTGTATGCAACAATTGATTCGATATTGATCAACCTATACCGGGTTACGGGGAATCCGCTATCAGACTATTTTGTGGGAACATTTCTACTGGCCTTACTCTGTGTAATAGTGGGAGAACTTACCATTTCGGTTGTTTTCAGGATCAATAAGTCACATCTGGACAGGCTGAATTCTCGTGTTGTAAAAATGCAGGAGCTCTCCTCAGAAGCCCTTCAACGGGGGGATGAGGAAAGTTATAGAGCTTGCAACAAGGTTGGAAATGACGCTTTCGGCCACCTTTTTTTCAACAAGTTCGGCCTTGCCGCAGCTTCTCTCTGGCCCATATTCCTAGCGTTGGCCTGGATGCAGGAACGATTCATCGGAATCGGTCTGCCGCTCCCTTGGATAGGATGGGAGATCAACTACGTGTTATTTTATATACTGTGTTACATCCCGGCAAGGATTCTTTTCGGCCGCATGAAGCCCAGGCTCCCCTACTTCCGGAGTGTGAATCAGATGCTTCAAGCTTACGAAAAAAGCGCAGCAGGGCAAAAGTGATCAAAGGTTCTATCAAAAGCTATCAGCCAACGAAGCAGTCATAGCCCTTACTTGAAGTAACTCCGCATTGATACCTGGCCGAAAAAACTTACAACCCGCTCCAAATACCTATGAAAAAAAGACTGGTTCCTTTTATTTTTTTTCTTGTGGCCTTTACTATCGTTCTTTTGCTCGCAGCTCCTGTCCTGGCCACCCAGGAACATGGCGCACCGGAGGGTATTTACGCCCATCAGTTCGCCCACATTTTTTTCATCCTTGCAATGGGGATACTGATTTACTGGCTGCGGGCGCGTGGCCTGGTAAAGGAACCCGGATGGCGCTTTGTCCAGTACTCCGCCCTGTTTTTTATCCTGTGGAGCATCGACACCTTTCTGGTGCATCTGCTGGATGAACAATTCAATATCATCCGGGTGACCCGGATCGGGTCGTGGCAAATCCGCATCGACAATCCCTTTGGAAACAATCTTCTCAGTATATTTTATTATCTCGCCAAGCTGGATCATCTCTTATGTCTGCCGGCCCTGCTTTTTCTCTATGCCGGTTTAAAGCGGCTCTACGGCAGCAACGATTTGGAAGGCATAAGGAACGGACAGCCATGATCATCTCTTCGGTCCCCATATGGCTGGTGGATATGATCGGGTCGATCCTGATGATCCTCTTTTCCTTTTTATCCATTCGGATTGCCCGGCTGATTAAAAACCGAAACCCAAACAATGTCATCTGGACCTATCTGTTGTGGCTTTGCTACGGGTTTGCCGGTTTTGCCGTATCGCGTTCCGGCGGGCACATCCTCAAGCAGGTTCTGCAGCTGTCAGGGCATAGTTCCCTATGGAGTGTGATACGCCCCTTCAGCGGAGCCATCAACACCTTCATGCTGATTGTGGTTGCGTCCTTTACCCTTTTTTTTGAACGGACCTGGAAAATATATCAGCAGGTTTTAAAAGACAAACACGCCATCCAGGCCGCCCACGAGCAGCTGCTCTATCTGAACCAGAACCTTGAAACCCTGGTGGCGGAACGAACCGAAGCACTGACGCTTTCCGAGCAGAAATACCGCCGCATATTTGAGGTTTCTAAGGACATGATCCTGGTGGCGAAACCGGAGGGTGAAATTGTCGATTTAAATCCGACTGGTTATACTATGCTGGGCTTTGATGGAGCAGACCGGTCTATTCCCGGAGGTTCTTTTCAGCAGTTTTTTTCCAAAGAGGGGGACTGGAACGTTATTAAGAAAAAAATCAATACCCGGGGGTTTGTTTTAAATTTTGAAACCGATTTAAAAGTTCGCGATGGTTCGAACATCCGGGCACTTATCAGCGGGAGTCTTGATAAGGGGCTGGGCCAGGATGCGGATACGATTCTTTTTCTGGTAAAGGATATTGAGGAGCGGCGGTCCATGGAAAAGCAGCTGGCCCAGGCCGATAAGCTGGCTTCCATCGGGCAGCTGTCGGCCGGGATCGCGCATGAAATCAATAATCCGTTGGGCATCATCCTGGGCTATACCCAGCTGCTCCTGCGAAAAACACCGGTTGCGTCGGAGCGGCATCAGGATCTGAAAACCATCGAAAAGCATGTTCAAAGTTGCAAGGCGATCGTAAAGGACTTGCTCAATTTCGCCAAAAGCTCAAAACCCAGAAAAGAAAAAACCATAATTAATAAAACCATTGAGGATGTATTGGGATTTGTGCAACACCATTCCAATACGGATCATATTGTGATTCTCAGAGATTATGACAAAAATATTCCGGCGCTGATGCTGGATGAAAAGAAAATAAAACAGGTTCTGCTGAATCTGATTATGAACGCCAAGCATGCCGTCGGTCAAAAGGGAACCATCACACTGTCCACGGAGCTGGTTGCAGAATCCAACCGGGTGCTTATAAGGGTAAAAGATACGGGCTATGGCATCGAAAAACAGCACCTTACCAGTATTTTTGATCCGTTTTTTACCACCAAACCCACTGGTGAGGGAACCGGCCTGGGGCTTTCGGTCAGCTACGGCATTATTAAAAGCCATGGCGGAGATATTTTTGTCGATAGTGAACCTGGAACGGGGTCACGATTTACGGTCGTACTACCCGTTTTTTCGCAGAACATGGGAAATAGCCAATGAAAAGAGTTATTTTAATTGTCGATGATGAAATAGATATGCTTCAACTCCTGAAACGGAGCCTTGAGCCGGATTTGAGCTGTACGGTGGATACAGCCACATCCGGGGAAATGGCGCTTAAACTGTTCGCCCAGAATACATACGATCTGGTGCTTGCCGATATAAAGATGCCGGGAATGGACGGACTGAAGTTTCTGGAAATGATCAAACGGAACACCCCGGATCTGACAGTGGTGATGATGACGGCCTACGGCGACATCGAAACCGCCGTTGATGCCATGAAGCGCGGGGCATACGACTTTATCATCAAACCGTTTGATTATGAGGCGCTGCTGCTTCGCATGGAAAAGGCGCTGGAAAGAAGCCGCCTGTTAAAGGAGAATCTGCGGCTGCAGGTTGAGTGCAACAAGGATCATCTGTTTCAGGACCTGGTGGGGAAAAGTGACAAGATGAAGCGGCTGTATGAAACCATCCAGATGGTTGCCAAAACGGAACATACCGTCCTGGTAACCGGGGAGTCCGGAACCGGCAAAGAACTGGTGGCAAGGGCCATTCATGACCTGAGCGACCGCCGCCAGCAGCGGTTTGTGGCGGTCAACTGCCCGACGGTGCCGGAAAACATCCTGGAGAGTGAATTGTTCGGGTATAAAAAAGGCGCGTTTACCCATGCCGTCCAGAATAAGATTGGCCTTTTCCAGGAAGCGCATCGGGGCACCCTTTTTCTGGACGAAATCGGAGATATCAGTCCCACCATCCAGACGAAACTGCTGCGGGTGTTGCAGGAAAAAGAGATCAAACCCCTGGGGGACACCAAGTCCATTCAGATCGATGTGCGCATTATTGCGTCAACCAATCAGAACCTGGAGGAAAAAATTAAAGATTCAACTTTCAGGGACGACTTTTATTATCGCTTGAACGTGTTGCCGATTCATGTGCCCGCCCTTAAAGAGCATCGCGAAGACATTCCCTTTATTGCAAGCTATCTTGTGAAAAAACATTGTGACAAATTAAACAAACCGCTTAAAAAAATATCTCCCGAACTGATGGAAGTCTTTATGAACAAGACCTGGGACGGAAATGTCCGGGAAATGGAAAACAGCATCATCCGTGGGATATTGTTTTCCCAGGGGGAAGAAATACGGCTCCATGATGTCGGCTTTTCAGATATAGGATCAAATATTTCAAGCTTTGCTGAGCAACATTTTATAGAAATGCCCTACAAAACCGCAAAAGAAGAGGCCCTCAAACAGTTTAATTACAGCTATATCGGCAGCCTGATGTCCGCAAATAACGGCAATGTGACAGTGGCCGCTAAAGCCTGCGGGCTGGAACGCCAGGCGCTTCAGCAGATCATGCGGCGCTATAACATCAAGTCGGATTCTTTTAGAGAATAGATCGTATTATATCCAGTGAACCGGCGGGGCATAAAACGACTTGCCCCTGGTTGTGTGAACAGGTCTGCTACTGATTGATTTTATCGATTATTTGGAGCGGGTTCAGCAGGGTAATTTCTTTCTTTGTAATTTGGATCAGACCGCTTTGCTGAAGTTCCTTGAGTGTTTCACTGACGGTCTGCTGGCAGGAACCGGTTAAGGAAGCCATTTGTTCCTGGGTCAAGTTGATGGGAACCTTTATCGGCTTATTCAAAGCCAAAGAAGCTCTGTCAATCAAGCTGTTACAGCACAAGTAAAATAAAAGCTTTAACATTCTTGTGGCTACATCACAGACCATCAGGTTTTCGATTTGCTCGCCAAGATATCGCAGGCGCCGGCCTAAAACTTTTATGACTTTTCTTGAGAGTGAATGATACTGGGAAAGCAGAAATTCGAAGTTTTCTTTGTTGATTTCATACAACACAGAAGGGGTCAGGGCCTGGGCGTTGCATTTTCTTTCTTTGGCGTCGATAACTTCCGCCAGTCCAAACATTTCGCCTGCCTTCCGTACAAAGAAAATAGGCTCTTTTCCTAAAGCGGTCACGCGAAAAATTTTGACAGTTCCCTTTTCAAGGTAAAAGCAGGATTCGCCCGGATCTTCCTCGTAAAAAACGAATTCGTTCTTTTTTAATGATCTCTTGGCCGATAGAGACAGAAATTTTTCTTTCTCCACCGGGAGATCCCAGAAAAAATCTTTTTCATAAAGATGCCAGTGCGTCTCCATCGCTTTTCCTTGTGCTGGAGAAAATGTAAAAAAAAGTTAGCCTTGTCAGGCTTGATGGAATTTATAAAAGAGAATACCATTCTATAAAAAAGGTGTCAAACATTCAATTTTCTAAAAACCACTTTGAAACAACCTTGTTCAAATAGAAAACTTATGTTTCAAATATAATTTTTTCGGTGATAATATGGAAATAAAGTTTATGACATAAAGATCGGGGGGCTTAAATGGCGTGAAACTCTTCGCGATGGATAAAAAGTTGATTACTCAAGACAGAAAGTTTTCTATTCGGGCTATCGGCAACTCATTGCGGTCTATTCCTAAGACTTTTTCATCAATTCCAAGGCTCAGCCCCAGGAGCTGGGTGTAGAGGATCGAGGGCAGGGGCCGGGCCTCATTGCGCCGGGAGAGTAGCATCTTTTGCACCCGGTCAAACTGGAGCTGGCAATAGACGCAGGCGCTGCAAAGATAGTCGGCGCCGGACGCTTTGGCATCTTTTATTTTTTTCTGGGTCAGATCCAGCGACAGCTCGTCGTCAACCCCCAGCAGGGGCGACCCGCAGCAGTCCAGTTTGGTCTGCCAGTCGATGCTTTTTGCACCGGTGAGCTCCACCAGCTGGTCAAATATGGTGGGCGCAATGGGATTGTCAAACCGGACGATGTCTTGGGGCCGTAAGATATGGCAGCCGTAGTGGGTGGCGATTTTAAGATTGCTGAAGCTTTTGACCACCTTTTCCCGGATCTTGTCGAGTCCGATGTCGCTGAACAGCACTTCAAAAAGGTGCTTGATTTCAACCGGTTTTTGATACGTTAAGCCTTCCTTGGCAAGGATTGTATTGATATCCTGCACCAGGGCCGGGTTTTCCGTTGAAGTGTGCCGGACATGCTTGAGGCTGTTGAAGCAGCAGTTGCAGAAGGTCAGGATGTTAACGCCGTTTTTTTCGGCCAGGGCCAGATTGCGGGCGCCGGCAAGGGCGTAAGCCCGGGCGTCGATGTTTTTTAAAGGATAGCCGCAACAGTTAAATTCCTTGATATCGGCAAATTGTACCTCGAGTTTTGTGAGCACGGCATCCGTGGAGGATTCATATTGTTTTAAAAAAATGGATGTAGGGCAGCACCGAAATATAGCAAAATTCATGATTGTTTCACGCTAGTATTCTGTGGTTTTATCCTTAACTTTTTTAATTGCGATGTTTTTTAATTCATAAAACACATCAGTAATGCGAACTTCCTGGGGGCACTGGTCCTGGCATTGATAGCATCCCAGACAGGCCCACAGCATACGTGAACTCATAACCAAATCCGAAAGGCCCCATGACAGAGCGTGCATGATCTGGTGCGGAACCAGACCCAGGGCAGCTTGGGGATTATCAAAATTATGCATTATCGGACAGGCGGTCGTGCAGGTTTTACAATTATAACAAAATGAAAAAGTGGTGCTTTGGGTCGAAAGACGTAGTTTTTGTTTAAGCGTATTATCTCTGTGGGTCGTATTTATCGTATTATCCTGAATATCTATTATAAATTCATCTGAGATTACTTTTTTGGCTAATTGAATTGGATTTTGATATTGTTTAGACCCAATGGTACGTTGCATCAATCCTCGATAGAGGGAAAGGGGCGAGAGGATCAGCAGTTCGGGGAAGCCTTTTTGCAGCAGGGCTTCCCGGGCGCTCAGCCACAGTTCCTGAAGGTTGATTCCCACCGGGCAGACACCGGTGCAGCGCAGGCAGTTGGTGCAAAGGTACAACCCTTCCTGAATCGTGCGGATGTCCTGCTGTGAAATGTTTTGGTCCGAGGCCAGCCGTTTGAGCGACGCAATCTTTTCAGACGGCAGAATGTTGACGTTTGGAATTTCTTCAAATACGACCCCCACCGAACAGCGGGTGGTGCAGGTGCCGCAGTGGGTGCAGGCATCCAGCTCCATGATCTGGCGGGTGGCGATATTGGCCGGATCCGAGGTCGCAGGATCCATGACCGCATTGGCCAGCAGGCTCACCGGGCTGGCAATGATGTGAAACATTTTGCTGAACGGCAGATAGGCCAGACCGATAAAGCAGGCCAGAAAATGAACGATCCAAAGAAATCTCGGCGCTCCGGCTTCATCAAGACCCACGGCGACCGGCGCGATGGCTTTGGCCGTGCCGTACCCCAGAAATGCCCACTGGGGCCGGGAGTGGCAGGCGATGCAGCTTTCGTTCAGCTCCCGCCCCTTTTCAAGGACATCGTCTTCAAAGGGCCCTTTGAGCGCGGGTGAAACCACGCCGTATTCTTTTACCCACAGGGATTCCAGGGCCTGAAACTCTTCTTCGTCCCCGGCCTCAGAATAGGAGTCCACCATTTCCTGATAGCGGGTGTAGGATGTTATCTTGATCCCTTCCAGCAGAAACCCCGATACCATGATAACGGCCAGAATGATCATGGCGTAATGATCCATGGGGGCGGTTTTAAGGCGGGGTATTTTCATAAAAAACCGGCGGTAGAGGGCGAGTCCCAGTCCCACCGTGACCATGAGGCCGAAAAAATCCCGCAGGAACATGAACGGATTCAGCGTCGCATAATAGTCGCTGAAAAGGGAGACCGATACGATTTTATCGAGGGCATGCATGAAGAGCAGCAGCATGAACCCGCCGTAGATGAGCATGTGCATCCACCAGCGCAGCAGGCTTTCCTTGAGGGTGCGGGTTTGCAGGAGGACGTCTAAAAGCAGCACCTTGAGCAGCGTCAGGATCTTGGTGCTGAAAACGGTCAGCAAAATTCCCTTGACGGCCGCCGCCACCCGCGTTTCGGGTGAAATGTTTGCGGCTGCCGGAGACAGGCTGTAACGGAACCAGGTCGACACCTTGAACAGCAGGCCGATGGCAAAAACCGCAAGGGATAGGTATAAGCTAACGGTAAAGAACATAATCGATTTTAACTGTTAATAGATTCAATATTTTAGTTCTATGGCAAACGGGGATGCCTGAATGCGGTTAAATCTTAAAAGGATTGGGACCCATGCCTTTAAGGTCTTTGATATATGTATTTAGAATATCAACATATTTATTCACATCCCTGATTTCAAGACTCACAAAGCGAACTCTTTCAGGCTCGATCATCATCGTTTTTAGTTTCTCACTTAAATCCCCACTGCGTTTCTGAACCAGTTGATTTCCTTTGATATAGTGGCACTGGTCGTCTTTGCAGCCGGCAATCAAAACTCCATCAATTCCTAAGGAGAGCGCATCGGCCAAAAGTGCGTTGTTTACCGATCCGGCACACGATACTTTAACGACAATGGCGTTGGGGGGGACAGGCAGCCCCTGGTCCACTGCTGCCCGGGCGGCTTTATGAGCATCATTCTCACATAACAGCGCCAGGATGACGGGCTCATCTTTGCCCATAAATGAAGTGTTGATTGCTTCAATCTGGACCGCCATCTGTTTAATGGTGTTATTGTTGAGAGAGATGACTGCAAGCGGACAAATACCCATACAGTTGCCGCACTGCCGGCAGCGGGCCAGGTCCGGTGTCGGAAATTCTTTTTCATCAAAAACAAAGCTTGAAAAGGGGCACTCCTCCATGCAGCGTTTACACTGGTCACACTTGGTTTTGTTCACTACCGGATAGGTTGGTTCGATCAGGACGGTGCCTTCTAAATATTTCAGCGCCTGCATGGCGGATCGATGACTTGAATCAATCGATTGAGACACACTCATCGGTTCTCGGCAGCTTCCCCCTACATAAATGCCGGTTCTTTGGCTTTCCTCAGGATGGCATTGAAGATGTGATTCAAAAAATTGATATTGATTTTGAGGCAGATTGAGCATTTGAGCGGTTTCCTGGGTACCGCCCGAAGGGCACATGCCCCCAGCCAAAACCAACAAGTCTAAATTCAGATTAATTTTTTTGTCCAGCAGCGGGTCGAGTACGGTTATATTCAACTTCCCCTGATTTTTATCAAATTCAACCTTTGCCGGTCTGTCGCGAACAAAGGTGACGTCGCCTAATTCCCTGGTTTTGCGATAAAGCTCTTCATCAAAACCGGAAGTGCGAATATGCTGGTAAAAAACATAACATTTTGCGTCCGGAACCAGTTCTTTGAGATAAAGAATTTGTTTCAGGATTGCCGAGCAGCAGACAGAAGAGCAGTAGGGGAGGTGTCGCTCATCCCTGCTTCCCGCGCACTGGATAAATCCAACTTCCTTCAAATCGTTTAAAGACAATTTGGCAGGGTGTCTTTGCTGTCGGCCATGGGCTGAAAGCAGACCTTCCATTTCCAGGTTGCTGATGACGTTATCTGAGTGACCGTAGCCGTACTCTTCAACATTAGAGAGGGGATAGAGGTCCCAACCGGTCGTAATGAGAACCGCTCCGACCCGTAGCTGCTCTTCGGAAGGTGATTGGTTCAGATCAACGGCCTTTGCCGGACAAATTTTTTCACACTCCCGGCATTCCGGCGGGCAATGTTCCCGCTCGATTACGAAAGCGGATGGAAAGGGCATTGGCATCGGTGAGTGAATTGCCTTCATATCATTAGAAACTGGAAATGCACCTGGAATATCCTTGGGACAAACGGCCAGGCAGTCGCCACAGGCATTACATTTTGTTTCACTGACAAACCGGGGCGTTTTTTGAACCGTTGCCATGAAATTTCCGGGGCTTCCCGAGAGGCTTTCCACTTTGGACCGTGTGTGAAACTCTACATGATCGGATTCGTTGAGTTTCTGCAGTGTAAATTCCAGCCCGCAGCGGGGATCGCAGATTCGGGGGTAAAACCGGGAAAGCAGCGCGACCTTACCACCCACGCCGCTTTCCTTTTCAACGAGATGCACATGCTTTCCCAGTGTGGATAGCGATTCGGCCGCGTGAAGCCCAGCCACTCCCGCTCCGATGATAAGAATTGAATCTGAAGCGGGAAGCTCCATGGGCTCCAGGGGTTCAAGCAGCCGGGTCCGGGCAAGGGCCATTTGAATGAGAGCGGTGGCCTTGGCCGCCCGGACTTCCGGTGCCGTTGCTTTAAGACAGATCCCCTGTTCATCCAAATCTGTCCATTCATGCAGATAGGGATTAAGCCCTGTGGCAGACAACTTACCTTTTATATGCTTTACCTGATAAGGGGTAAATCGTCCCACCCACAAGAATCGATCGACCTGTTTGTTTTCCACACTGTTATTAAGCGAATCAAAAAAGGCGGTCGTCCACAGTTCATCGACAATTTCACAGCGGGCCACATTTTTAGCCTTAGTGAATTTTTTGATTAAACCGTCAAGGTCGATGGCCTGGGAAAGCCGCCCTCCTTGATTCCATATGAATATTCCTATTTTTGGTACTGTTTTATCCATTATTCCGGTTCTACTCTGTTTTTGTAGCGAAAGCGTTCTACTTTTCCGTTAATGTCCACACACGTCCAGGTAATGTTATCCGTTCCCATCATGGGAATAAGCTTGGCGCCATGGTAGCCCAGCTGGTAAGGGATTCGAGTTTCAATGGCCCCTACCGGACAAACTTTCGTACAGGACATGCAGTCCCAGCAGTCACGCGGCTGCCGGCAATAGGCCTTCTTGTTTTCGCCGAGGGTCATGAGGTCCCCCGGGCAGATTTGTTCACAGAGTGTTTCTTCTTCAGCTTTACAGCCGTCACATTTTTCTTTGTCAACTCTCGGTGGCATATTGATTTCCTCCTTAAAATTATGCTTTGAACCGATCCCCGGGAACGATTTGTTCATAGGGTCGGGTGAACGTTTCTATTTCGCCTGTTTCAATATTCCGTTTGCTTTCCACGAAACAATCGAATTTCGGATCCATATCCGGGTAATCCGAGCGGGTCTGCCAGCCCTTCCAGCGGGTTTCTTTGCGAAACTTCAGGTGATGTGTAAGGACCTCCGCCACATCCAGCCGGTCTACCACCTCGTGGGCGCTCATGAGATCATGAAGGTCTACAGCATAAAGGAATTTCACCTGGTCCTGGAGCATCTTCAGGTGTTTGAGGGCATAATCCAGCCGCTCTTCATTGGTCCGGTAGAACTGAGAAGTCCCGCCGGCATATTCATCCATCAGCCGCTGCATGCGCTCTTCCATCTCAAGCGGGGACACGCCGTCAAATTCAGCGCCCCGTAAAAGCGGAGCAAAAACCCGTTCCTTCTCCTGTTCCACTTGCCGGGAATCCAGTTCGGGCAGAGAAACCGAGCCCAAATATTCCACAGCGCCGCGGGCAGCCAGTTTGCCTTCGGCTGCGCAGCCACCCACGAACTTATTGGGGTTGCCGCCGGCTGATTCGCCGGCGCCAAAAAGACCGGAAATGGTGGTCATTCGGTTGATTTCCACCCAGTATCCGCTACCGGTATGGCCGCCCACAACATACGGATCGCTGCCATAGATTTCAATCGGGTCCTTGGTGATGTCTTGGCCCCGGCTGGCCAGAAAAAGAACAAACGATGGCCTCTCGTTCAGATAATCCGTTTTGAGGTCTCTAACGTCCTCCGCCGTCAAGTGTGTAGTATCTGCATAGGTCGGTCCCCTGCCGGCCAGCCATTCCTCCATGGGGGCGTTGGCGCGGATGTAACGAGGGGCCTTGTCGCCGCCCATATGCGCATAATGCTTTTCCAAAATCCACTCACCTTTAGCGTTTATGATATTTGATTTATAACCCACTGAAATCGTATCCACCGGTCCGCAGTGATCTTTGGTCCGGGTGGCCACCCAGCGCTGTTCAAATGAGGTCATTTCAGCGCCCTTGCGAATCCCGATGGCATATCCGGATCCAACGTTAAAAGGGCACATCCAGGTTTGATGGTGTGAGTTGGTGGCATCGCTGGTATAAGATTTATACAAACCGCAGGCGCCGCCTGTTGAAACAACGGTGGCTTTGGCACGAAACACATAAAACTTGCCGTCCTTGACGCCGAATCCCATGGCGCCGACGCATTTGTCGCCGTCCATCAGCAAGTTGGTGGCGGCCACACGATTGTAAACGTCTGCGCCGACTTCCATGGCCTTTTCCGCCATGATGGGTTTGAGCTGCTCGCCGTGGATGGAAATGTCCCAACCACCGCGATACTGGGGCTTGCCGTTTTCATCCCGGATGATGGGTAAGCCCCAGGAAGCCAGATCTTCTACAGCCCCGTTTAAAACCTCGGCATTGCTCAGGGCCAAATCCTCCCGAAGCGGCCCCCCGCCTACCTGGGATCGGCTCCAGCGTACCAGGTCTTCCGGAGTTTTGCCTTCCGGGATATAGGTGTTGATGGCGTCCATACCGGCTGCGGTTGCGCCGCTTCTGCTGATATGCGCCTTTTCCATGATGGTGACTTTGAGCTCAGGGTTGAGCTTTTTGGCTTCAATTGCGGCAAAACAGCCGGCATTGCCGCCACCGACAATTAGTAAATCCGTTTCAATGACCTCCGTTGGGATTTCATTGATGTCTGCTGGTTGTTCTTTAGACATATTTTACTCCTTTCAATGAAAATATATGTTCCTCAAAATCTTTGTTCCTGAATATCCTTTTAAATGAAATACACAAAACAAATCTATCGGATGGACGATAATGATGACGATTTTTAGGTGTAGCGGGAGTTTTGCTTTTTCGAATGTCAGGGTACAGCCTAAAATCCCGCGGTATCCTTCACAGAGCGTATTTTGACGGCAGTTGTTGTTCCTTAATTCTTGACTTACAAACCGAAACTTAGTATGGCGTGGCCTAAAAAAAGCAAGTTCTTATCCCTTCCGCTGGTAATTTTTGCCCAATAGATGCCGTTGGACAATTTTTAGCTTCTGCACTCGTTCTTCCGGAGCTTCTTTATCTACACGAAAAAAATAATCGCTGTTTATCGTCTGCACGATATTCGGGTGGTGTTTTAAGGAAATATAATTAAAATTCCAGAAAAGCATGAAAAGGACGGGCGCTGGAGTTTAACCATGACCATGGTAATCACCAACTTTTTTTAGAGGGAGGTTGTTAATGAATGAATGTCAAATTTTGAAAAACTTGTTTGAGAAGGACGAGAATGACATGGCAAGTTGTTTTCGTGGTTTTCCGTTTACAAAAAATTTAAACAAAAGGAGAAAGAGCATGCGTTCCACCTTGATGACCCTGTTATTGTGTGTAGCCCTTGCCGGATTGTGCGTTTCACAACCCGTCTTTGCGGCAGACTACCCGGAGAGACCGATAAAAATGCTTACCATGGTAAAGCCCGGCGCCCAAATTGATTTGTTGACCCGCTCGCTGGCTGAGGCCATGAAAAATCAACTGAGGCAACCCGTACTGGTGAGCAACAACCCGGGCGGTTCCCACGGGAGCGTCATGGCTTCGGAGCTGAGTGCCGCCAAACCCGACGGCTACACCCTGGGCGTATCAGCTACTGCTGCGTATACCTATTCACCGCATTTTGTTGAAACACGCTACAAGCTTGATGATTTCGTGTTCATTTCCCTGTTGGGGCTCAATCAAAGCGGCCTTGTGTGTGCGCCGGATCGTCCCTGGAAGACCCTGAAAGAGGCTTTCGAGTGGGCCAGAAAGGAAAAGAAGGGGTTGACGTATATGTTTCAGGGTTCCGACGACCGGGATGCCATGAAGCGCATTGCCGCCAAGGAAGGCGTAAATCTTTCGCTGATGCCAAGCACGGGTGGCCCTTCGATCATAGCAGCCGTGATGGGCGGCCATGCCGACCTAGGGCATTTGGGCGCCATTTTGTTTGAATATGTCAAGGCCGGCAAATTGACCTTGTTGGCCGCCACAACCCCTGAGAGACTCACGCCGTTATCGGATGTGCCCACCTTGCGGGAACAAGGCTGGGACGAATCGGTGGAAATGTTTGTGGTGCTGGCCGCGCCAAAGGGCCTGCCCGACGCCGTATTGGCGCGACTGGATAAAGTCATAGACACTCTTGCAAAGGATGAAAAGTTTCGCAAGTTCGTCTCCGAGGATCTTAAAATGGGCCCTGTGACTTTCGGCAGGGATCATTCTAAAACCTATATGAATAAAGCCTATGAGCGCTTTGGACGAGAAGCGGCAGAAGCAAAGAAAAATCCTTAAGACAGGGCACAATAAGGCTGTGATAGAGATCTAAATTCTGGAATCTCTATCACAGCCTAAAGGGCCGGACACAAAAAAAGAATTCGCACTGTATTTTGCAGGTGGTGGTTACACTGAATCCAGGAAGAATTTTATGACGATTAGACAAAGAGACAATCTCATCTACGGCGGTATTGCCTTGGGCAGTGTGGTTTTTTTATGGTGGATCATTCCCGCCTACACGCCCCCGTATCCAGGCTATGGAGTTTCCGCAGCGCTTTTGCCCAATGTGACCGTCGGCATCATACTGGCGCTGTCGGCGTTGGCGCTGGTGCGGAATGCCTTGTCGCATGTATTGGCAAAATCAAAAAGAACTGACGAAAGCCGATCCGGGGACATGCGCGAGGCGGACAGGGTGCATCTGTGGCACCTTGCGCGGTTTATGATTCCCTGCGTCCTGCTGATGCCGGCCATGAAGTGGATGGGGTTTATTCCGGCCGGGCTCGTGTTTATGCTGTTGATCCAGTACCTTTGCGGGCAGCGCAAGCCCGTTACCGGGGTGCTTGTGGCGGTAGGCATCGTGGGTGCTCTGTATGCGGCCATGCGTTACGGACTAGGCGTCCCCATGCCGTGAACCCATGCAATACCAATGGGAGTTCGTATGATAGAAGTCATCATTGCAGGATTTATCGATGCGCTGCATCCGTTAAACCTGCTGTTTGTGCTGGTGGGTGTCATCGCGGGTGTGATTGCGGGTGCTATTCCGGGCATTAACGGGCCCATGGCCATTGCGCTGTGCATTCCGTTATCCTACTACATGTCTCCGGTAGCGGCCATCGGTTTTCTGGTGGGCCTCAACAAAGGCGCTTTTTTCGGGGGCTCCATCTCCGGCGTTCTGCTCAACACGCCGGGGACGCCCGAATCGGCGGCCACCACGTGGGACGGCTATCCCCTGGCGGTCCAAGGCAAGGGCGAAAAGGCGCTGCGCATGGCGCTGTATGCCTCGGTTACCGGGGATGCCTTTTCCACCGTGGTGCTTATCCTGGTGGCCGCACCCCTTGCAGCGGTGGCTCTGTACATGGGGCCGCCGGAAATCTTTGCCTTGATTTGCCTGTCCATGACCATCATCGCGGGGCTGGGAACCCAATCGATCCTGCGGGGCCTGATCGCGGCTGCGTTTGGGGTATTGGTCGGCACCGTAGGCATGGAGCCGGTATCGGCACTGCCGCGCTTAACCTTTGGTTTGTATCAACTGGAAAGGGGTATATCGCTGGTTCCCATCGGCATCGGGATGCTGGCTTTTTCGGAGCTCATCATCCAGTTAGAGCGCCATATCGGTAACGGCGGCGATGCCTGCACCATGACATTCTCCGCCAAACCGGAAGACCGTTTTATATCCTGGGCCGAGTATCGCGGTCTCATCAAAACGCTTCTGCGTGCGTCCGTTGCCGGCACAGTGGTCGGGGCCTTGCCCGGCCTGGGCGCTCCGGTGGCCTCGTTCTTTGCCTACGATCAGGAAAAGAAACGGTCAAAAACACCGGAAGCTTTCGGAACGGGCAAGCTTGAGGGCATCGCCGCCTCGGAATCGGCCAACAGCGCGGTTGTCGGGGGCAGCCTGATTCCGCTGTTCACCCTGGGGATTCCGGGCAATGTGGCCGCGGCCCTGCTCATCGGCGCGTTCGTCATACACGGCATGATCCCGGGTCCTTTGATGTTTGAACAGAACGCGCGGCTTATCTACGCCGTGTACGGCAGTTTGATCGTTGCTAATATCTTTCTGTTGGGCGTCGGCCTCGTCGGGTTAAAATCGTTCTGCAAGGTGGTGCAGATACCGGCCGCCATCCTTTATCCCGTCATCATCTTTACTTGCATTATGGGCGCGTACCTGGCGGAGTACGCGGTATTTGATGTGGCGCTCATGCTGTTTTTTGCCTTTGTGGCTTACTTCATGAGAAAGTTTGATTTCAACCACATCTGTTTTATTATCGGATTTATCCTAGCCCCGATCTGGGAAACGGCGCTTCAGCAGGTCATTATTTCATCAGAAAATAGTCCGTTTATGTTTTTCACCCGCCCGGTGGCTATCATTTTGATGGGGATTACGATTTATGTCGTTATTAAGTCCATCAGAGGATCATTTAGAAAGACGTTAACCGTATGACGCCGCTTTTCGATTGGAGTTAGAATGTTAGAAGTCATCATGGCAGGGTTTATCGATGCCCTGCAACCTTTAAACTTGTTGTTTGTGCTGGTGGGTGTCGTCGCGGGGGTGACGGCGGGTGCTATTCCGGGTATTAACGGGCCCATGGCCATCGCGCTGTGCATACCGTTATCCTATTACATGTCCCCGGTGGCGGCCATCGGTTTTCTGGTGGGCCTCAACAAAGGCGCTTTTTTCGGGGGCTCCATCTCCGGCGTTCTGCTCAACACGCCGGGGACCCCCGAAGCTGCGGCCACCACGTGGGACGGCTATCCCCTGGCGGTCCAAGGCAAGGGCGAAAAAGCGCTGCGCATGGCGCTGTATGCCTCGGTTACCGGGGATGCCTTTTCCACCGTGGTGCTTATTTTGGTAGCCGCCCCACTTGCAGCGGTGGCCCTGTACATGGGTCCGCCGGAAATCTTTGCCCTGATCTGCCTGGCCATGACCATCATTGCAGGGATCGGAACCCAATCGATCCTGCGGGGCCTGATCGCGGCCGCGCTTGGGGTTTTGGTCGGTACCGTCGGCATGGAGCCGGTATCGGCGCTGCCGCGTTTAACCTTTGGTTTGTATCAACTGGAAAGGGGCATATCGCTGGTTCCCATCGGCATCGGGATGCTGGCGTTTTCGGAACTCATCATTCAGTTAGAGCGCTTTGTCAGACACGGCGGCGATGCATGCACCATGACATTCTCCGCTAAGCCGGAAGATCGCTACATTTCCTGGGCCGAGTATCGCGGCCTCATCAAATCGCTCCTGCGTGCGTCCGTTGCCGGCACAGTGGTCGGGGCCTTGCCCGGCCTGGGCGCTCCGGTGGCCTCGTTCTTTGCCTACGATCAGGAAAAAAAACGGTCAAAAACACCGGAAGCTTTCGGGACGGGGAAGCTGGAAGGCATCGCCGCTTCGGAAGCGGCCAACAGTGCGGTGGTTGGGGCCAGCCTGATTCCATTGTTCACCTTGGGGATTCCGGGCAATGTGGCCGCGGCCCTGCTCATCGGCGCGTTCGTCATACACGGCATGATCCCGGGTCCTTTGATGTTTGAACAGAACGCGCAGTTCATCTACGCCATATACGGCAGTTTAATCGTCGCCAATATCTTTCTGCTGGGCGTCGGACGCGTCGGCTTGAAATCGTTCTGCAAGGTGGTGCAGGCGCCGGCCGCTATCCTTTATCCCATGATCATTTTTACCTGCATCATGGGCGCGTACCTGGCGGAGTACGCCGTATTCGATGTGGCGCTTATGTTGTTTTTTGCCTTTATCGCATACTTCATGAAAAAGTTTGATTTCAACCACATCTGTTTTATTATCGGATTTATTCTGGCCCCGATCTGGGAAACGGCGCTTCAGCAGGTCATTATTTCATCAGAGCAGAATCCGTATCTGTTCCTCACACGACCGGTGGCTATCATATTAATGGTGATTACGTTTTATGTCGTTATCAAGTCAATTAGAGGTTCATTTAAAAAGGCATTAAAGGCATGACACAACAGTCCGGCAGGCCTGGAAATAATATGGTTTATCTTGACTGGCCCGAGGAACTGGTCGGCAGCGATAAGCATTTTTTCCGTTGGTTTCATCCGGGTTCCAACATCTGCCTGGATTTTCACGGTGACCCTACCCGCGCCCAACTGGTGGTGTTTTCCGATGGAAATCACCATATGGCGCTTAGGGAGTGTCTGGACCTTTTTGTAAAACAGAACAAAGGGCTGTCCGGGTTATTCTACGCCACCACGCCGCCGGGTCCCATTGTAAAAATGCTCAAGACCGGCGGGCTTCAAATGGGCAATCTGATCATCCGGTTATCTCCCCATGTCTTTATCAGCCCGCCGGCGGTGCTCGATAATCTTGTATCAGGCGGTTACCTAAAGACCCATGTTCCCTTTATGCGAAATCAAGGCAGTGTATTATTGGTTAAAAAAGGAAATCCGAAAAATATTTCCGGTATTATGGATTTGGCGCGACGGGATGTTCTCCTGTTTTTATCAAACCCGGAAACTGAAACGGTGAGCTACAGAGGATATGTCGATACCTTGAAAGGAATCGCTGGCGGAAAAGGGATTGCGTTGTCTTTTCTAACGGATGGGTCCGGGACAAAAATCGTCTACGGCGAACGGATACATCACCGGGAGGCCCCCCAGGCGGTGGCTGCTGAAAATGCCGATGTTGCGATTGTCTATTATCATCTGGCATTACGTTATGTCCGGATTTTCCCTGACCTGTTTGAAATAGTTCCTTTAGGCGGCACGGCTTCAGAGCCTAAACCGGACCCAGAAAATGTCATCAGCACGACCCATGCCGGCATCATTGGTGACGGCGGTCGCTGGGGCGCTAACTTTTTACAGTTTTTATCATCTGAAGCTGTCACTGATATTTATGCGTATCATGGATTGTTGCGGGCAGATTAAAGATCTTCAAGGACCTCACTCGGACATTGGTTGCGGGATTAAAACAGCGCTTGACAGAACCTGAAGGGACCGCTATATATCCAAAACAAGGAAACATGACATGTTAAACAATCCAGCCGGACATACTTTTTTTATTTTTAGGCGCTTCTTTTTTAACTTTAGAAGCGTCTATCCGGTTGTTTAGCCTTTAAATAACAGCATAAACGCCCCGGGTGGACCCAGCAACGGTCTGCCCGGGGTTTTTTTCAGCCCCGGGAGGAAACGCTCGGGGTTTTTTATTTGCCCATGGAGTCATAAACCATAACATACATGTAAGTAAATCTTATTTGGAGGAATTAAAATGCTTCTGGTTTTGAAAAAGGATATTACGGAAGAAGAAAAAAGTATCATTCACTCAACGCTTTCCGGGCAGGGATGCATCGTTCGGGAAATTGCCGGCGCCGGCCAGAATGTTATCGGGGCGGTGGGAGGTAAAAACAAGGACGTTCAAATTTTTGAAAAACTGCCGGGGGTTGAAAAAGTCATTCCCATTTCAACCGCTTTCAAACTGGTCAGCCGCCAGATGCATCCCGAAGACACCCATGTACAGGTCGGCGATGTGACCGTCGGCGGGGAGCGGATTGCCGTGGCGGCCGGGCCCTGCGCCATCGAAAACAGAGATCAGGCCCTGGCGATTGCCCATGAGGTCAAAAAATATGGGGCGGTCCTATTCCGGGGCGGCGCCTTTAAACCCAGATCTTCTCCCTATTCTTTTCAGGGCATGGGCGAAGAAGGGCTGAAAATTCTGGCGGAGGTGCGGGATGCGACCGGTCTGCGGGTGGCCAGTGAAATGACATCCCCCGCCCATGGGGAACTCATGGAAAAATATGTGGATATCGTTCAAATCGGTGCGCGCAATATGCAGAATTTCGAGCTTTTAAAATGCGTGGGGCAGATGCGCAAACCGGTCATCCTAAAGCGCGGTTTGTCGTCAACCATTGAAGAGTGGCTGATGTCGGCCGAATATATTCTTTCCGAGGGCAACGACCAGGTGATTCTATGCGAAAGAGGCATCCGTACGTTTGAACCCTATACCCGCAACACCCTGGATCTATCCGCCATTCCGGTTTTAAAGGCGTTGACCCATCTGCCGGTCATGATTGATCCGAGCCATGCCACCGGCATCCGCGAAAAGGTCAGCCCCATGGCCCGGGCGGCGGTTGCCGCAGGCGCAGACGCCCTGATTATAGAGGTGCACAATGAACCGGACAAGGCCCTTTCCGATGGCGCCCAGAGTCTTTATCCGAAACAGTTTGGACAACTGATGCGCGATATCTATGTGATTGCGCCGGTGGTGGGCAAGCAGCTGGATTTCGACTATCTGGAAAAGGCGACGGTGGTCAGTCTTTTGCAGCAAAATAACGGAAAAAGCAAACCTTCGGCCGCTTTTCTGGGCGAACCCGGGACCTACAGCCACAGGGCCTGCAACCAGTATTTCGGTTCAGCGGTTGCCGCCGTATCCAAACCGACCTTTCGGTCTATTTTTGAGACCGTCAAAACCAATGAAGTCAATTTCGGAGTGGTGCCCCTGGAAAACTCCCTGTCCGGAAGCATTCATGCCAACTATGATCTCCTACTCGAATATGATTTGAAAATCATCGGGGAATTAACCCTGCGCATTATTCACCACCTCATCGCGCATCCGGGGACCAAACTTGAAGACATTAAACGGGTTTTGTCGCCGGTTCAGGCATTTCAACAGTGCGGCCGGTTTCTGGAATCCCACGGCAACTGGGAACTCGTGCCGGTCAAAGATACCGCCAGCGCGGTTAAGGCCATCAGCGAAGGGAACAGCCCCGGCGATGCCGCCATCGGCAGCAAAGAGGCGGCTGAGATTTATGGAATGACGGTCGTCGAGGAAGGGATCGAGACCGACCCCCGCAACTTTACCCGCTTTGTAATTGTCGGGACCCAGGCGCTTAAAAAAGGGGATTGCGGAAAATCAGCGCTTATTTTTTCCACCGGTCATCAGCCGGGGTCGCTGTTTGAAGTAATGAAGGTCTTTGCGGAAAACAACATCAACCTGGTTAAGCTGGAATCGCGGCCCATTCACGGCAAGCCGTGGGAGTATATGTTTTATGCCGATGTGGAAGCGGATGTGGCGGCGGAAACATTTAAACCGATTTTAAACCGTTTGATTGAAAAGACCGATTTTTTAAAAATTTTGGGAAGTTATTAAAGAAAAACTGAAGGATTCAGGCGGTCAAGGGTCCAGGGGTTCGGGTGAAGCGCAAGAGCGCTATTCCCTTGTTTTTTGAAACGCTAACCGATATGCAAGGAAATATCCTGATACCTTTACAAAACGGAGGGCATCATGAACAATTTTGATGCTGTAATCGTCGGTTCGGGAACCGCCGGACAAACCGCCGCATATGACCTGCAGGAAAAGGGGCTGAAGGTGGCTGTGGTTGAAAAGAGTGACCACCCCGGCGGAACCTGTGCCCTGGCCGGCTGCCAACCCAAAAAATGGTTTTATGAGGTTACGGAAACCGTTGCCAAGTCAGAACATTTAACCGGAAAAGGCATTGCCAAGGCTGCCAAGGGGGTCTGGGCGACCATTCAAAAACAAAAAAGCGGTTTTACTTCCCGCATCCCCTCGGGAACCGTGAAAGATCTTAAGTCGGCCGGCATTGCTTACGTTAAGGGGAATGCCAGATTTATTGATACCGGTACGCTGGCGGTGGACGGGAAACCCATAAAAGCCGGCCACATCCTTCTGGCCACCGGCGCCCGGCCGATGGAATTGCCCATTGAAGGAAACGAATACCTTGCGACCAGTGATGATTTTCTTGGATTAAAAAAACTGCCCAGACGGATCGTATTCGTCGGGGGTGGATTTATCGCCTTTGAATTTGCCCATTTCGCAGCCCGTCTGGGTTTGTCGAACGTCCGTATCGACATCCTGGAAGCCGCTGACCGGCCGCTGGGTCCCTTTGACCCTGAAATGGTTGATTTGCTGGTGGCGGCCTCAGGGGAAGAAGGCATCCGGGTCCATACCGGCATCCAGATTACATCCATTCAAAAAAAGGCCGGTGAATACATCATCCGGACCGATCCGCGGCGTATCTTTAAGGCCGACCTTGTTGTTCACGGTGCTGGAAGAATTCCGAATATGGAGTTCCTTGACCTTGAGGCGGGTAAGATTCAGTATTCCAAAAGAGGAATCACTGTTGATGAGGGGATGAAAACTTCCAATCCGCGCGTTTACGCCGTCGGCGATTGTGCTGCAACGATTCAGCTGGCCCGGGTGGCGGATTACGAGGCCCATGTGGCGGCACAAAACATTTTAGCTGAACGCGGCCTTTCCAAAAGCGCCCGTATCGACTATGGGGCCGTACCCGCGGTTCTCTTTACCTATCCCCAGTACGGTATGGTTGGAAAAACCGAAGCGGCTTTAAAACAGGAAGGAAACGCTTACCGCAGGAGCTTTGAAAAAAACCTGGAATGGCCCACTTATAAACGAATCGGCTTAAAACATGCAGCCTATAAGATT
>Ga0180009_10001473_pt1 | contig 28813 bp, 26 predicted proteins | sample OS_PC_MetaG_FD_123537 | JGI IMG/M metagenome (GOLD analysis project Ga0180009, IMG submission 123537) | Groundwater microbial communities from the Aspo Hard Rock Laboratory (HRL) deep subsurface site, Sweden - OS_PC_MetaG | ecosystem: Environmental > Aquatic > Deep subsurface > Groundwater... | reverse complement strand
TTCGAGGTCCATGCCCGGAATGATGCGGTCGAGATATTCGACGACGTGGACTTCGGCGCCGAGACGCCGCCAGACCGAACCGAGTTCCAGACCGATGACACCGGCGCCGACAATGAGCAGCTTATTTGGCACCTGCTTCAGTTCAAGCGCGCCGGTCGAGGAAACGACCTGTTGCTCGTCGATCTCGATGCCGGGAAGGCGGGCGACATCCGAGCCGGTGGCGATGACGATGGCACCGGTTTCGAGCACCGCCGTATCGCCGTCTTCCGGTGTCACCTCAACCTTGCCAGGCGCGGTGATGCGACCGACGCCGTGGTAGGTGTCGATTCTGTTCTTCTTCATCAGGAAGGCGATGCCGTCGACGTTGCCCTTTACGCCATCCGCCTTGAAGGCCATCATTTTTTCGAGGTCCAGTTTAGGGGTAACGCCGATGCCCATGCCGGCGAAGCCGTGCCCAGCCTCATCGAACAGTTCGGAAGCGTGCAGCAGCGCCTTCGAGGGGATGCAGCCGACGTTGAGGCAGGTGCCGCCGTGGCTCGACCGTTTCTCGACGACGGCGACCTTCTGGCCGAGCTGGCTGGCGCGGATCGCACAGACATAGCCGCCCGGCCCGGTGCCGATGACGACGAGATCGTAAGGTCCTGCCATGGTCTTTCTTCCTTCCATTTCGATCGTCGACGTGCGCCATTGCCGGCTGCCCAGGCGGTCAGATCAGCGCCCGGAAAACGATGACGAAAATTGCGGTCGAAGCGATGCCCCAGATGATGGAGCGCAGCCAGGGGACGCCGACGTAGTAGGCCGGCAGATAGAGGACGCGGGCCGAAAGGTAGGTCCAACCCGCGAGCAGCGTCACGTCGTCGACCTTGCCCGCCAGATGGACCGCCAGCATCGCGCCGATGAACCACGGCAGCGTCTCGATGTGGTTTTCGTAGGCGCGCTTCAGGCGGGCGCAGGATGTCGACAACCCGCGGGGCGGCTCATCGCGGGGGCCGGCCGTATAGCCGGTACCCAGTTCCAGGTTGGCGACGGTGGCGAAGACGACCAAATACGCCAGCGCCAGGACGACGGCATACAACACCTGCTGCAATTCAACCGCCATGCCGCCGTCTACTCCCAGGTTGCGTCAGCCCGATATTTCAAAGATCAAGAACGAAGCGGTGCGGGTCTTCGAGACATTCCTTGACGCGGACCAGGAAGGTCACGGCTTCCTTGCCGTCGACGATGCGGTGATCGTAGGACAGCGCCAGATACATCATCGGGCGGGCGGCAATCGAACCGTCCTTCAAGACGACCGGGCGCTGCTCGATCCTGTGCATGCCGAGGATGCCGGACTGCGGCGCGTTGAGGATCGGCGTCGACAAAAGCGACCCGTAGACGCCGCCGTTGGAGATCGTGAAGGTGCCCCCCTGCATGTCCTCGATCGTCAGTTGGCCGTTGCGGGCGCGCTTGCCGTATTCGGCGATGGCGCCTTCGATCCGGGCGATCGACATGGTTTCGGCGTTGCGCACGACAGGCACGACGAGGCCCTTGTCGGAGCCGACCGCGACGCCGACGTGGTAGTAGTTCTTATAGATGATGTCCTGGCCGTCGATCTCGGCGTTGACGGCCGGAATCTCGCGCAGTGCCTGGATGCAGGCCTTAATGAAGAAGCCCATGAAGCCGAGTTTGACGCCGTGGCGCTTCTCGAACAGGTCCTTGTACTGGTTGCGCATATCCATGACGGCGGACATGTCGACGTCGTTGAACGTGGTGAGGACGGCGGCGGTGTTCTGGGCGTCCTTGAGGCGGCGGGCGATGGTCTGGCGCAGGCGGGACATCTTCACCCGCTCCTCGCGAGAGGCATCGATTTCGCTGGAGGGTACCCGCAAGTTCTGCACGGGGGCCGGAGCGCTGGCGGGTACATATGCGGCAGGTGCGGAATACGTCTGCGTTTGCGAAGCCCGCGCTGCGGCGACGTCGTGTTTGAGCACCTGGCCGCGGCGGCCGCTGCCTTCCACATCCGCTGTCGACATACCGGCTTCGGCAAGGGCCTTGCGAGCGGCCGGCGAGGGCGGCATTTCACCGGCTGCCCCGTTTCCTGCCGGGGCCGGCGCTGCGGGTGCCGGTGCAGCCTCGGCTGCCTTCGCCGAGGCCGGTGTCGGGGCCGGGGCCGGAGCCGCTTTTGCAGCCGCAGCCGCAGGAGCGCCAGCGCTTTCGCCTTCATTGAGCGAGGCAAGGATCGCCCCGATGGCGACCGTTTCGCCCTGCTGGACGACAATCTCTCCCAAGACGCCGGCAGCGGGTGCGTAGATTTCCTGGGTGACCTTGTCGGTTTCCAGTTCGACAAGCGGTTCGTCGGCCTTGACGGCTTCGCCAGCCTTCTTGAACCACTGCCCGACGGTGGCCTCGGTGACGGACTCGCCCAGCGTCGGAACTTTGATCTCAATCGCCATTGTGGTCGAACCTCTTGTTTGCTGTTCCATGCCGGGCTGCCGCACAGCGCGGACACCGCTGTCAAATAATCTTCTTCGCATTCGTCGAGCGAGCGCTGCCGGGCCGGTAGCCCGGCAGCCTCTGCAATCAGGCCGTCAGTGCTTCCTGAACGAGCGTTTTCTGCTCGCTCAGATGACGGCTCAGAAGTCCGGTGGCGGTCGAAGCGGAGGCTGGCCGTCCGGCGTATTCGGCGCGCGGCTTCTTCGCGCCGATATGGTCGAGTACCCACTCGATGTTCGGCTCGATGAAGGTCCAGGCGCCCATGTTTTTCGGCTCTTCCTGACACCAGACGTATTCGGCGACGTTTTCGAAGCGTGCGAGTTCCTGGATCAGGGTGCGCGCAGGGAACGGATAAAGCTGCTCGATACGGTAGATATAGACGTCGTCGAGGCCGGATTTGTCGCGCTCCTCCATCAGGTCGTAAAAAACCTTGCCGGAACACATCACGATCCGCTTGATTTCGCTGTCGGGCTTCAAGTTGAAGTCCGAGTTGGGCTTCTTGTGCCCCTTGTCGGCGTCGTCCCACAGCACCCGGTGGAAGGACGTATCGGGCCCGATCTCGTCGAGCCTGGAGACCACGCGCTTGTGGCGCAGCAGCGACTTCGGCGTCATCAGCACCAGCGGCTTGCGGAACTTGCGGTGAATCTGGCGGCGCAGGATATGGAAGTAGTTGGCCGGCGTCGTGCAATTGGCAATCTGCCAGTTGTCCTCGGCACAAAGCTGAAGATAGCGTTCCAAACGCGACGAAGAGTGTTCGGGGCCCTGGCCTTCATAACCGTGCGGCAGAAGGCAGACGAGACCGGACATGCGAAGCCACTTGCGCTCGCCCGACGACACGAACTGGTCGAAGATAACCTGCGCGCCGTTGGCAAAGTCGCCGAACTGGGCTTCCCATAAGACAAGCGCGTTCGGCTCGGCAAGCGAGTAGCCGTACTCGAACCCCAGCACCGCTTCTTCGGACAGCATCGAGTTGATGACTTCGAAGCCCGCCTGATCGGGCGAGATATGGCGCAGCGGCGTGAAGCGGCGTTCCGTCTCCTGATCGGTGAGAACGGAGTGACGATGCGAGAACGTGCCGCGCTCGCTGTCCTGGCCTGACAGGCGGACCGGAAAACCTTCGGCGAGAAGGCTGCCGAACGCGAGCTGCTCGCACATCGCCCAATCAAGATCCATGCCGGTCTCGACCATCTCGGCGCGGCGGTCGAGCAACCGCTTGACAGTCTTATGCGTGTTGAAATCGCCCGGCACCTTGGTCATGCGCTTGCCGATATCGCGCAGGATATCGAGATCGACGCCGGTGTTGCCGCGGCGGGCCTCGTCCTCGGCAAAGCCGATCGATGACCAGCGGCCGTCGAGCCAGTCGGCCTTGTTGGGCTTGTAGTTGTCGGCGGCGGTGAATTCGCTTTCGAGATGGGCGCGGAATCCTTCGCGCATGTCGTCGACCTCGCGCTCGCTCAGCACCTTTTCCTCGATCAGGTGTTCGGCATAGAGCGTGGCGACAGGCGTATGCTGCTTGATCGTGCGATACATGCGCGGCTGCGTGAACATCGGCTCGTCGGCCTCGTTGTGGCCGTAGCGGCGATAGCAGACCATATCGATGACGACCGGCTTCTGGAACTTCTGGCGGAACTCGGTGGCAATCTTGGCGACGTGGACGACAGCTTCCGGATCGTCGCCATTGACGTGGAAGATCGGGGCTTCGACCATCTTGGCCACGTCGGTGCAGTACGGCGAGGAACGCGAGTAGCGCGGGTTGGTTGTGAATCCGATCTGGTTGTTGATGATGAAATGCAGCGAGCCGCCGGTGCGATGACCCTTGAGGCCGGACAGACCGAAGCATTCGGCGACGACGCCCTGGCCGGCAAACGCCGCATCGCCATGGATGAGTAGCGGCAGCACGCAGGTCCGGTCATTGGGATCGCAACCGTGCTGATCCTGCTTGGCACGGGTTTTTCCGAGCACGACCGGATCGACGATTTCGAGGTGCGACGGGTTCGCGGTCAATGACAGGTGGACGTTGTTGCCGTCGAACGAACGGTCGGAAGAGGCGCCGAGGTGGTACTTCACATCGCCCGAACCCTCGACATCGTCCGGCTTGAACGACCCGCCCTTGAACTCGTTGAAGATCGCCCGGTGCGGTTTCGACATGACGTTGGCGAGAACGTTGAGGCGGCCGCGGTGGGCCATGCCGATGATGATCTCCTTCACGCCGAGCTGGCCGCCGCGCTTGATGATCTGTTCGAGGGCCGGGACCATCGCCTCGCCGCCGTCGACACCGAAGCGCTTGGTGCCGGTGTACTTGAGGTCGCCGAATTTCTCGAACGCCTCCGCCTCGATGAGTTTGTTGAGGATCGCCTTCCTGCCCTCGGGCGTGAAGCGGATCTCTTTCTCCTCGCCCTCGATGCGCTCCTGCAGCCACGACTTCTGCGCCGGATTGGTGATATGCGTGAACTCGACGCCGATATGCTGGCAATAGGTCCGTCTGAGGATCGCGAGGATCTGGCGCATCGTCGCCGTATCGAGGCCAAGCACGCGGTCGATGAAGATCGGACGGTCGAGATCGGCATCGGTAAAGCCGTAGCTTGACGGCTGCAGTTCGCGATGGATGCGCCGGTCGGTCAGTCCCAGGGGGTCGAGGTCGGCGGCGAGGTGGCCCATGGCGCGGTAGGCACGGATCAGCATCAGCGCGCGGATCGAATCCTGGATCGCGCGAAGCGAAGCCGCAGGCGACATCTCGAAGCCGTATTGCTGCGCGCGCTCGGCAAGGCGGCCGTGCAGTTCGTTCTGGGTCTGCCCGTAATCGCCGGTCAAGGCGGCGACCAGTTCGCCGTTCGACTCGAGGTGGGACAATGGTACCGCCCATGACGGGTTCGACGGCTCGGATTCGACCGTGCCGACGCCCTCGTGCAGGTTCTCGAAGAAATGCCGCCACTGGTCAGGCACCGAGCCCGGATTGCGGACATATTGTTCCTGCAGCTGTTCGATATAGGCGGCGTTGGCGCCGTCGAGGAACGAGGTCTGAAGGAAGGACTGATTGAGCGCTTCGCGGGACATCGAATGATCCTGTCCATGGGTAGAGAGGCCGCACGGTCATAAGCGAACAACCATTCGCCAGACTGTCCGGGCCCGCAACCGCTATTGTGCGGGTGCGAACACTGGGCCTTACTTAGTACACTTCGACGCAGTGTTTAAGTCCGCCGATAGTGGCGGGTCCCCGAAATATGCTCACGAACGGGTGAAGCGGCATTTTTTGATTCGCCAACACGGAGCAAGCTTGTGTTGGGCTGGTTCGTTCGGCCAACACGGCGCAGGCTTGTGTTGGGCTGGTTCGTTCGGCCAACACGGCGCAGGCTTGTGTTGGGCTGGTTCGTTCGGCCAACACGGCGCAGGCTTGTGTTGGGCTGGCAACCGCCCCGGTTCTCCCCCGAACGTCATCACCGCGAAGGCGGGAATCCGCCAAGGTTCAAGGAACAGCCGTCGGATGCCGTTTTTCGCCGCGATGGCCGGCATCCGTCATCCCCGCGCAGGCGGGGATCCGTCCACGGTTTTAGGAACCGCCAGAAACTGCATTTTCCGCCGCGATTGCCGGCTGAGGGTTTACTCTTCATCGGTGCCCTGACCAGGTGAGGGTGTGGGGCTTCGGAAGCGTGGGCGGATCCCGGCCTGCGCCGGGATGATGCTTCTATCATAAACAATTGTAAATGTTCAATATTATGTGGTATGATGGCCTATACAATGCCTGCACAGACACGGCAAATCAATGACTTACACCGTTGACCTACACAGAAACTGCACAGAATTGAGCATGTTATGGCGTTCATTACAGATAAAGAGGAGCTGAAGCCGGGCCTCATCATATTTCGCAGGGCCGACGTTGAGCACCGCAATTTCTACTGCCGCATTAAGTTGCCGAAGGCTGACCGGTACAAGACCTATTCCCTCAAAACACCAGACATTCATGCCGCGCGCGAACGCGCGTTCGATTACGATGCCGATGTGCGCTTCCGCATCAAACACGATGTGCCGGTGTTCAACCGACCATTCCGCGACGTAGGGAGCGAGTACCTTGCCAGCCAGCAGGCTCGGGCAAAGCGAGGCGAGATAACCGCCGCCCGCGTCAAGAAGATCAAGGCCGTGCTGGAAGGCGCGCTGGAAGCCTACGTGGGTTCGACGCAAGTGCATCTGATCGGCGACGAACTTTGGGCCGGTTACCCTGCATGGCGCAGGGAGAATGGCGCGGGCCGCAATAAGCGCAATGGCGTACGCGAGGTATCAGAAGCCATCGCGGCGGACCTCGCCGCCAAAGACGCTGCTGCCCGAACCAAGGCGCTACAAAGCCGAGGCATCCGGCTCGGCAAGACGCTCCAGGCAAAACCTGCCGCCCAATTGGAAAACAGGACAGTCGCCTTCATCAGCGATGCGACCATCCGCTTTGAGATGTCGATTTTCGGCGCGGCGATGAATTTTGCCATCAAGAAACGCTATGTGCCCGCCAGCCAGCGTTTTGAAGATCGGCCCAAGCTCAAGACCATGCGCCGCGATGAATTCACGGTGGAGGAATATCGCAAGCTGCACACCGTGGGCCGCGCATGGGTGAAGGCGGCAACGAAACCCTCAAGCACCTGGTATCGCACCGTCGCCTACAATTTCATTCTGATCATGTGCAATACCGGGATGCGCCCCAGCGAAGCGAAAAACCTGCGCTGGCGCGATATCATGCCCGCCCAGGACCGCGAAGGTCGCGACATCGTCGTGCTGTTCGTTCAAGGCAAGGGCAAGTCACGCAAGCTGGTCGCGCCAAAAAGCGTCGGAGACTATCTTGAGCGCATTCGAGCCATATCTAGAGCGACTGGCTCGGAGGATCGCGTTTTCACTACGACGACCGGCGAGCCTGCCAAATCGCTCTACAAAGCGTTGATCGAGGACGTGCTTACCGAAGCACAGTTGCGCGAAGGTGCGCAGGGTGTACCTCGCTCAACCTATTGTTTCCGACACACCTATGCGACGTTCCGCCTGCAAGAGGGAGTTGATGTTTATTTCCTCGCCGAACAGATGGGTACTTCAGTCAAGATGATTGAGGACCACTACGGCCATGTGAACACCATCAAGCACGCGGACCGCGTCTTGCAGGGCATGTCCGGCTGGGATCCGGTTGCAACCGACCTTGAAACCGAAGCCAAGGCATCGAAGGCGGCGGCCAGCCGTGACAAGTCCAAAGGTCGGCGCAACAAGCGCGCCGATCCCTGATCCCGTGTCCGGCCCGGACATTGTTTGGCGGGATCAAATTTGCGCCAATGCGCCGCTGGCGCTCTGAAACTGGCGCACAGTACCGAACGAAAAGGACAAGTGAGGGAACGCGGCCCGTGGCCGAAGAAATAGCGCCGGGTCCGGCGCTACGGCACTCAGGGACGCATCCTTCCGCTGGAAGCTGCAACGGCCTTACAAAGGGCGGACGCCCCCCGCGGCAAATCAAGCCCTGCAAACCACACAGCATGAAAATCCCGTCAGCCGCGCTCTCTGATACGTGGCTGCAATGAGGTCATCGCCATCGTATTTGAGGATGCGTAGTCTGTCCATCAATCTGATTTTAAACGATTATTCTCACTTGTTCCGGATGGCCAAATTTTCGGGGCCGCTACCTCGATGTTGAGAAATCGCGCGAATCGCCCGCCGTGCCGGGCCTCGTTCAACATGCCTACCCTGCGCCGGGGCGCGTCCGCTTCAAGGGCGTAGCCCTCGGCTTACCGGCTAGCGCCGGGCCGCTTCGCCTTTGGCGAAGTTCCGCAGCCGCTCGTTCCCCGTCGCCTTCGCTTCGGCATCGAGGCCGCCAATCACGGCGGCGCGCAAGCGAAGGAGCTTTCATGTCATCAGCGTCAAACAGTTCTGCCGTCAAACGTCAGGACATCTATTCAGAAATCACCTCGCAGCTGATTGCTGCCATCGAGTCCGATCCCGGCAAGTTCGAGCTACCGTGGCGCAAGGCGTCGGGCGGGCTGCATCTTCCCGTCAATGCGCTGACACGCAATGGATACAACGGTATCAACGTCGTCAGCCTCTGGGTGGCTGCGGAGGTGAAGAGCTACGCGTCACCCGTCTGGGCAACCTACAAGCAATGGACAGAGCTTGGTTGCCAGGTCCGGTCGGGCGAGAAGTCGAGCCTTGTCATCTTCTACAAGGAGTTCGACACGGACCCCAATCCCGATGATGCCGACGACGACGGCAAACGCCGCGTCGCGCGCGCATCGCGGGTGTTTAACGCGGCGCAGGTCGATGGCTATGAGGCAGCGCCCGCGCCCGAGATGCTCGGACCCATCGAGCGTATCGCTGCGGCTGACCGGCTCGTAAGTGCCACCGGCGCGCGGATCGAGCATGGCGGCGATCAGGCGTACTACCGGCCCTCAACCGATCACGTTCAGATGCCCGACGAGGGTTTGTTTCATGGCACCGCTGGCATGACACGCAGCGAAGGCTATTACGCGACCCTCATCCATGAACTGACCCACTGGAGCGGCGCGCCCAAGCGCCTCAATCGCGAGCTTGGCAAACGCTTTGGCGATGACGCTTACGCAGCGGAAGAGCTGGTTGCCGAGATCGGAGCCGCGTTCCTGTGTGCCGAACTCGGTATCACGCAGGACGTGCGCGAGGATCATGCGCAGTATCTCGCGCAGTGGCTGACGCTGATGAAGGGCGATAGCCGCGCCGTGTTTACGGCGGCGGCGAAAGCGTCAGAGGCGGCAGCGTATCTGAAGCGCCTCGGCGAGGCAGACAGCCTCGCCGCGTGAGCGCCTCAGCGCGGCCGGAATTCCGGCCGCGCCAGCGCCTGACGGATGCTGTGCAGATTGAGATGCGCGATGCGCAGCTCGTGCGAGCCTTCCGGGTAATCCGGAAGCTCGGCTGCGATCCGGCGCAACAGGGCGTGAAGCGCGGGGCGGCTCAGGCGCAGCAACTCACTTTGCGAAATCACTCTCATGGTTTCCTCCTTCGTTTCCGGCCACGGACATCGCGGCCTTCTTGCGGACAGGAGGAGCGCCTTAAGGAGGCGGGCAGCATCGCCTGCCTGCGCGTAGCCGCTTCGGCGAAGGCAGGCTTCAGCGACCGTAACGTCAGAGAAGGAGTACGGCGCTTGCCGTCACTTGCGCCCAGAGCCGACGAAGGTGCTTAAGTCAGCAAAGAAAAAGGCCGCCATGACCGGCAGCCTCGAAGGAAAATCAGGAGAGAGTTGCAAAGGGTCTTGTGCGCGAGCCGTCCGCTTGCGCTGCGCTTCAGCGCGACGGCACCGGGCTCTATCTGCGACCGAGCTGCACGGCATAAATTTGAGATCGGTGCTACCTGCTCAAGCTTGTTCTCATTCGCCACCCCACGGAATGGTGAAGCTGAGTGGCATGATGTTCGCCGCGTCGGCGTCAGTATCCAGCGAACTCCTCGGCGCGGATGTTTTCCGGTCTGACGCCTGCATCCTTGAGCAAATCAGCCATCGCAGCGACCATTGCCGGAGGACCGGCGAGATAGAAGACCGGGCGGGCGATGTCGCCGATATGCCGTTCGATCATCTCGCGCGTGATGAACCCGTGCTCACCTTGCCAGTCCGCCGCATCGGTCATCGATGCCACAAGCTTGAACCTCGGATTCTGCTGCGCAATCTGCTCCAGTTCGGAGAGGAACGCGGTGTCGCCTGCGCTTCGGTTGCTGTAGAAGAGGATAAGATCGCGGGAGCGCGCGCGCTTGGCGGCATCCCGGATCATGCTGCGAAACGGCGTGATGCCGATTCCGCCCGCAAGGAATACAGCCGGGCGCTTGGCGTCATCATCCAGCGTCAGGTCGCCATAGGGGCCTTCGATTTCGATAGCCGATCCGGCAGGTAGGCTTGTAAAGCCGCGCTTGAAGGCGGAATCAGTCAGCCTCGTCGCAATGACCAGATCGGGATCGTCCGGCGCGCTGGAGATAGAGAAGGTCCGCACCCGGCCCTTGCCGTCCGCTTCCTTCAACGCTGGCAAGGTCACATAGACGGCCTGCCCCGCCTTGAAGGCGAAGCCCTCCGGCTTTTTCAAATGAATTGCGACCGTGCCGCGCGCCACGTCCTCCTTCGTGACAAGGCTGGTTGTGTAGGTGGCGCCTCGCCTGAGGAAGCTTCCGCGCCGCCACCGCGTGAGCTTCAAGCCGTCCCGTAGCTCAAGGCCGAGAAGGACGATGTTGGTCGCTCCGGCGATCAGTTCGAGCGCCTGCACGATATAGAACATCGTATCGAACTCTCCCGCCCGCGCCTTGGAGGCGAGAAACAGCGCCGCCGGGATGAGGACGAGAATGCCGTTCGCCGCGATGAACGGCATACGCTTGAGCTTCGTGCCGACCAGTCCCCGGCGCTGGCCCTTCGACCAGGCGAAGCCCGAACCGCCGGTGGCGGCAAGAGCCGGGATCAGGATGAAGAAGCCCCATGGGATGGCCGTCTTGACCGCGACCACGGCTGCTTCGGAGCCGACGAGTTCAGAAAGCGCGGTTGAGAGCCAGAAGGTCGCGATGGTGAGGGTGGCAATCAGGCCCGCGACAGGATGGACGATTTTGAGCGTCGCTGCCTCCCTTAACGGCTGACCGCCCACACGCCGAGCGCCGAAGCAGCGAAGGCGAGGACGATGCGGAAATTGTGGATCATGAGCCAGGTATCGAGCTTGCCCGAAACCTGATCGACGGGAATGGCTTTGGCGACGAACGCCGCGTTGCTCGGCACGTAATAGGCCATCGTGAGAGCGAGAACGGCGATGATGCAGCCGGCCGCGCCGAACCAGATGATGCGGTTGGTACTGTTGCTCCAGTCGAACCAGAGCACGCCGGCCAGCCCGATCAGGGTGGGTACGACGACGATTGGGATCGCCCGCATAACAAGGTGACTATGCTGGGCGAACCATTCGAGAAAGTCGGCGGGCGGAAGGCTTTTCCAGTATCCGCCGAGGATGACTCCGATGGCGAGCATGACGCCTGCGAACATCGCTGACCCCGTGACCGCCAGAATTTTGAACAGAAGCGACATGCCTCTTCTCCTTGCGTCCGAATGTTGCTTCCGGGGATCAGGCCGTGCAGATGCCGGCAACCGCGACCTTCTGGAACAGGTGCGGGCTCGCGACGGCGGATGACGGATAAGCCGAGAGCTTCGCGATGAAGTCGGGATGGGTGAAGGCGGAACGAAACGCCTCGGTCGATTCCCACACCGCATAGTTCAGGTAGGTCGGGCTATCGCCGATCGCGCGATGGAGCTGGGTGGAGATGAAGCCCGGCTGACGCTTCATGAATTCGGCATCGTCCGTCCAGGTCTCGAGGAAGCCCGCCTCGTCGGCAGCATCGAGCGTGAAGAGATTGATGAGCACCACCGGCGCGGCCGTGATGCCGAGTTGGCGCTCGATGGGAAACTTCTCGTCCAGAGGCTTCAGAAGGGGCATGGTGGTTCTCCGTTCAATCTGTCTCTATGGTGTCAATTCGTAGCAACAGACACTAATATATTGACATGATGATGTCAATGAAGATAGGTGATGACAAATGAGCGCAACCACTCGCAATGTGGCAGCCGAAGCTTTAACCGACCTGATCCTCACCATGTTTCGAGTGAACAACCTGACGCTGACCTGGGGCGACCGGCTCGTTGCTCCGCTCGGACTCACCAGTGCGCGGTGGCAGATTCTCGGTGCGATTGCCTTGGAGGACCGTTCGCAGCCGGTGGCATGGCTCGCCCGCGACCTCGGCGCGAACCGGCAGAACGTCCAGCGCATCGTCAACGATTTGGCAAAAGAGGGTTTGGTCGAGTTCCAGCCCAACCCGCACCATCGTCGGGCGCACCTCGTCGTGCTTACCAAGAAAGGGCAGCGAATCTACGACGCCGCGATCACGGCCTACGACCCGCGCGCCAACGCGCTCGTAGAAGGACTTCCGGTTAAAGACATCAAGACCGCGCATCGCGTGATGCTAGCGCTGCGGCAAAAACTCGAAGGTGAAAACTATGCTGAAAAGCACGGCTGATCGCTATGGCGCGGATTGTCGTTGGCTGCTTTGGGGCACGAAAAATGGGAAACGAGAACCGGCTTCTGTGAGGAAGCCGGTGCATTGCTCGAGGCGACCGTGGGTTAGGGCGTCGGGGGCAAGATTCGTTCGTCTTCGAGAGTGCAACCGCGTTCAACGATATTGATATCATCACCGATTTCGACACAGGCAGCGGTGACATGCTTGACATCTCTGACATCCTGGATGGCCTCTACGACCCGATGATGGATCACGGATTTCGTGCAGATCGCAACGAACGGTTCGGGCTCCGAACTGCGTGTTGATACGACGGGCTCGGCCACGTTCGGGGGCGGCACGATGGTTGCGCTCCTGCAGAACGTTACCGGACTCACCGATGAGGCAGACCTGATGTCGAACGGATACCTTATCGCAGCTTAGAAATAGCAACTGCGGGAGCGTATCGCTCCCGCAGCGCTTGCCGATTTCCCGGCATCACTCCTCCACCTCAGCGCGCATGTAGAAGTTGATCGACGCCACCTTTCCTGATCCGCGCTTCACCGAATTCATCACAAAGCGAACTCTATTTAGCTGTCCCGCGAGAATGATCGTGCGCAAATCCGAGAACACGGGATCTGGCAGATAGACGCTGACTTACCAGATGCTGCTGATGCCAGGCGCTGCGCCCACATCTTTGCCGTTGTAATGTAAGCGTCCGGTGACGACCGCGGCGAAGGCTACAGGCTGATGTTCCAGGGCAGGAGATCGCCGATGCGCTTCATCGGGTGATCCGCGATGCGGCCAATGACGGCGCGGAGATACCCGTGCGGATCGACGCGATTCATCCTGGCCGTTTCGATCAGCGTGTACATGAGGGCGGCGCGTTCTCCGCCGAGATCGGAACCGGCGAACAGCCAGTTCTTGCGCCCCAATGCCAGGGGCCGCATCGCGCGTTCCGCGGCGTTGTTGCAGATGTCGAGGCGGCCGTCGGCGGTGTACCGCGTCAGGGATTCCCATCTTGAGAACGCGTAGCGCAGCGCCTGGGCGAAGTCGCTCTTGCCGCTGACCTGAAGCAGTGTGGCCTCGAACGCCGCTTTGAGCTGCGCCAGCAGTGGAACCGCCAGGTCTGCGCGCTCCGCGCGGCGCTCTTCCGGCGCGTGGCCGCAGATATCCGCTTCGATCGCGAACAGTGCACCAATCTGTTTGAGCAACCGCTCCGCGGCCGGCGAGGCCGTCGCCGCGTGAACCTCGTAGATCTTGCGCCGCGCATGCGCCCAGCACGCCACCTCGATCAGCGGTGTTTCACCGGTGTGCGGATCAGGCTCGTAAAGTTTTTTATATCCGGCATAGGCATCGGCATGCAGGAAGCCGCGGCAATTCTCGAGCAAAGCCTCTGCCTGCTCCGCCTTGCGGTCCGGTGCGTAGCGGTAAAACGCGGCGGGCGGCACGCCGGAATCCCACGGGCGCTCGTCGCGCACCGCGACCCATAAGCGGCCGGTCTTCGTCTTTCCCCGGCCGGGATCAAGCACCGGCACCGGCGTATCGTCGGCGTGGATCGTTTCGCCGGCCCTGACATGCTTTGCGATCTCTCCGGCCAGCGGTTCAAGCAGGAATGCCATCCGGCCGACCCAGTCGGCCATCGTCGAACGCTCGATTTCGACGCCGTCGCGCGCATAAATGGCGCTCTGCCGGTACAGGGGCAGGTGATCGCAGTATTTTGAGATCAGAACCTGCGCCAGCAGGCCCGGACCCGGCACGCCGCGCTCGATCGGCAGCGATGGCATAGGCGGCTGCGTGATGGTCTCGCACGCGCGGCAGCTCAGTTTCGGGCGGACATGGACGATAACCTTGAACTGCGAGGGCACGTATTCCAGCACCTCGCGCTCATCGGTCCCGATTACGGTCAAGGTGGTGCCGCCGCACGCCGGGCAGACGCAAGCGGCTTCATGCTCAACCCGCTCGCGCGGCAGATGCGCGGGAAACGGTTTGCGCACCGGCTGTATGCGGTCGCGGCACTGTGCCGGCGCCGAGGTTGCCGGGGCCTGCGTCCGTTCGCTGGTTTCGGTTTGCATTTCCTCGAGATCGCCGATCAGCAGCTCCAGCTGCTCGATCTCCCGGTCCAGCTTTTCTGAAGACCGGCCGAACCGCGCACGCCGCAATGCCGCGAGCTCCGCTTTCAGTTTTTCAATGTGAAGAGTCTTCGCGTAGAGTTCGGCCTGTAGAGCAGCGGCGAAAGCGCGTAATTCAGCAGGATCGGAAGGTAAAATTGAACTCGCAAACGACATGATACAACGTACCATTTCACGTGCATTTTCTCCATGCTTTTTTGCGGAATTTCCCGGGATTTTATATCGGATTTCGCGCGCTTCTAAACATACGCGGGAGCGTTCGGCATCGGGGCCGGAACAGTCCGCCGCCAGTCCATGCCTTCGAGCAGCATGTCTAACTGCGCCCTCGTCAGATGCAGGCTGTCACCGATGATTGGCGGCCACACGAACCGGTGTTGTTCGAGCCGCTTTGCAAACAGGCACAGGCCCGTGCCGTCCCAGTACAGAATCTTGATGAGATCGCCGCGCTTGCCACGAAACACAAACAGGTGGCCTGAATAGGGATCGGCGTGCAGGATCGTACTGACCTGCGCCGCCAACCCGTCAAAGCCCTTGCGCATGTCGGTCGGGCGGCACGAAAGATAAACCCTGGTCGTTGACGGTATTTGCATCATGACAGATCCCTCACAGCGCGGAGCACACGTCGCAACATCGCGTCGTCGGCATCTCCTCCAATCCGCAACATAAATCCGCCGGGCAGGTTCAACTCGATCGTGCCCGGAGTTTCCGCCTGGCGCAGTGTTGCCGGCGGGGCGGGTATGGACGGCGCTGACGGCGCCGTCAGAAGCGCGGGGGCGTCAGGCACCAACCGGACCGGAAGAAAGGCTTCGGCCATATCATCGCGAAGCTCACCGACGCGGTATTCCTTCCGCCACCGGAAAACGACGTTGCTGTTGATGTTGTGGCGCTGCGCGACCACCGATACCGACGCGCCGCGCGCCATGGTCTCTTTTACGACCTGTAGCTTGAGCGCGACGGGGTATTGCCGTTTCCGGCGCGCCGACCTGACGTTATTAATCGCGATATCCGCACTCACTGGCTGCATCAAATAAGTGTCCACTTAGAAACAGGGTGGACACTTAATAGTGTCCACGATGAAACAACGTGGACACTATCAAAGCACCCACTATCAAGAGTGTCGGTTATTTCCGGGAGTTTTCCTAGGCGGCCATGACCGGACGCTTACTTCGTGTTCCTCGCCGCGCCAAGTTGTTCGAGCTACATCACCGGTGAGGTCCTGCCTATCATCGGCGGCTATTCCGGCGGCTGATCCCTGGCCCGAAGACTGCGGAACGTGATCGAGTAGCGCTGCTCTGAAACGGCCGGGATGCTGTGCTCCCACTCGTTTCGCGATGGACCTTGCAGCAAGTAGGCTGAGCGTGGCTCTGCGCAGCGAGTTCGGAAAGCCGCCCTGTTTGAGCAGCTCGGCCCCGGCTTGATCACCGGCGCAGCCGACGACGACCCCAGCGGCATCGCCACCTATTCGCAGGCGGGAGCCCAATTCGGCTTCAATATGCTCTGGACGATGGTACTCACCTATCCGCTCATGACCGCTGTGCAGCTGGTGAGCGCCCAGATCGGCAGGGTGACCGGGTGCGGCCTTGCCAAGAATCTTGGCGAGGTTCTGCCGAAGCCCCTGGTGATGGGGCTGGTCGCACTTCTTTTTCTCGCCAACACCATCAACATCGGTGCCGATCTCGCCGCGATGGGGGACGCTACCCACATTGCGATCGGCGGTTTCACGCATCTCTATACGATTGGCTTCGCGCTGCTCTCGCTCACGCTTCAGCTCTTCATTCCTTACCACCGCTACGCGAACTATCTCAAGTGGCTGACGCTTGTTCTCCTTGCCTACGTGGCTGTCATCTTCACGGTTGAGATCAACTGGGGCGATGTCGCCAAGGGTCTTGTCTGGCCGACCTTTCCCCTGACGACTGACAGCTTCACCGTCATTGTCGCTGTCCTCGGCACGACCATCAGCCCTTACTTGTTTTTCTGGCAAAGCAGTCAGGAAGTGGAGGAGCTCGATAAGGACCCGCGCGCAAAGGCGCTTGCCAAGGCGCCCGCGCAAGCCCCGCGCGAACTCGCGCGCATCAGACTGGATACCCTCGCGGGCATGGCGGTCTCGAACATCGTCGCCATGGCGATCATGATCAGCACGGCGGCGACCCTTCACTTAAGCGGGAAAACACACATCGCGACTGCGGCCGATGCCGCCGAAGCCTTGCGGCCGGTTGCCGGCAACTTCGCTTTCGCTCTCTTTTGCCTGGGTATCGTAGGGACAGGGCTGCTCGCGGTCCCGGTGCTTGCCGGTTCGGCCGCCTATGCGTTTGGCGAATCTCAAGGCTGGAAGTGCGGGCTTGAGAACAAGCCGTGGGAGGCCGTCGGTTTCTACAGCGTCATCGCCATTGCTACTCTCCTGGGCATCGGCATCGAACTCGCAAACTTTGATCCCATCCGCGCTCTGTTCTGGAGCGCTGTGATCAACGGCTTCGTCGCCGTTCCGATCATGGCAGCCATGATGTACGTGGCCAGCAGGCGTGATCAGATGAAGCGGTTTACCGTATCAGGCGGCACTCTCATTCTGGGATGGGCTGCCACCGCGATCATGGCTGCGGCAGCCCTGTGCATGATCATTTTTTGAGCTTTCACGAAACCGGACGAACTGCGCACGGACCTTTCGGCGGTACATGCGTGCACCTTTGCGTTGATATGCGACGGCGTCGCGGAGCCAACCGAATGGAAAATGCCCTGGATGGAGCGCGTGATAATTTCTGATTTTTCCATGGCGTGCCTCCGGTTGCCCTCTTGAACATGCGCGGCCGGGAGCCGTTCCAGCATCTCGCCTCGCTGCTGTGCTGGCGCTTCCGGCCCAACGGCGTTAACAACAGCGCGGTCCGCTAACACCCCACGATGAAGGATGAAGGCGGAGGTTGCCAAGATGCAACGACACGAAGTGACAGGTCGTCACAATCGGTGGGGAGCATTGACTATACGTGCGCGGAGTATCTAGGCTGGGGTCGTTCTGAGGAGGCGGGTCTTTGCGGTCGCGTCACCCTCGTCGGCTGCAAAGACCACCACACTAGCCATTTGATTGCTTCTTGCCTTTCATAACGACCCGTCAGCTTGGGGCCGCCATCCGGGCGGCCCTTTTTTCATTGCGGTACGGTGACGCTGCTTGACGTCGCCGGCGAGGCTTCCGTCCCAAATCGGACCGGCCCCTTTACCCTCACGGGAGCTTTGGACAGGCCCGGAAGAGCGTCCCGATCCGCGCTGCGCGAAAACGAGGCCGTCATTTTGTTTCGCGGTTGCAAGGTACTTGTCGATATCGGCCTTGGTGGCTTCCCTGTTATCGGCGAGCGCCCTTAAGCCCCGTAGCGGATGTTATCCGCCAGCAACTTGCAGGCCTGGTGATCAGCGAAGCCGCACGTAGAACATGCGTTAGCGCGCGCGGGTTCCCTCAAACACTCATGCGCATGGGATCTCTCCTTTCGTTTTGGATTCCTCAAGACGCGGAGAGACAGCGGCGCGCACCGCGTCCTCTCGGGCCGACGCGGAATCTCTCATGACCGATATCTGGCAGTGGTTCCGCGAAACGGGCAGCGCCGATATCGAACGCGCCAAAGCTGAAGTATCGGACTGAAGTCAGCGGCATCAGGGGAGCGCTTGCTCGCTCCCCGCCGTCAGCTGTCCTGATAGTGGCCTCGCTCGTGATCCCAGCGCTACGGCCATCGTCGCTGCACTGGCAATTTCAATGCTTTCAATTGCCGCCATCACCGGCCTGCTGCGGCTGCCCGTGACGAGAGGCGTGTCCAGGAGCCCTTCCATACGCGCGCGAAGTTGAGCGCAGGCGAGAACGTCCGGCAGATTGCCCTTAGCCTGTTCGTCGTTCCCTTGCTCCGTCCAGACCCATGACACCCTTTTTGCACGGGTTGTTTCAACAATGACGCCGAACCTGCCCGAACGCGCCTTCACGTCAAAACCGAACAGGGGGCCCTACCCCATTACGGCAAGGGGACGAGCCCTTTTGACTTGCGCGGCTGGCGCTCGGGACAAAACGGATGGCGTTCGAAACAACCCGTGCAAAAAGGAGAAACATCATGGGACGCACCAACGAAACGAAGACCGACCAGGCCGAAGCCAACAAAGGTCCTGACTACATCGCCTACCACGTCCGTGACGGCGAACGCGGCAAGAACTACTGGACGCGCCTCGGCGCAGCCTTCGTTCATAAGGATGGCGAGGGCATCAACATCCAGCTGGATGTGTTGCCGGTCGGCGGCTTCGACGGCCGCCTCGTCCTCCGGGCCCCGAAGGCCGAGGCCGATAAGAAAGACGGCGAATAAGCCAGAGGGGAGCGCGCAAGCGCCGCAGACCGCTGACAAACCCCGTTCAAAGACGGGGTTTGTCATTTACGGGCGATCCGGATGCAAACATTCGCTTCGCTGCGCCCTCATCGGCGCAGCGATTTCAGATGTGGCCAACAACTTGATTGGAGCTTACGCAGTGGTATCAGGTAAAACGCCGCGCGGAAGTCAGGCAGCCTGCGGCGAACCTCGCGGCGGGGCACACAGAAATGATCTTGCCCGCGTCAACTCGATGGCGATTTTCTTCATGTTCTGGCTGGCCGCCGCCAGCAGACACTGCTCCCTGACCTTCTCTATTCCCCGCATCCGCGCGTAGCGATGGCCATGCAGCTGCTTGGCGTCGGCAAAGCTGCGCTCGACCGTTTCCTTGCGCCTTGCATATATATTCTTGCCCCATGGCGTTGAGCGGTGGGAATCAGCGCGCTCGCGCGATTCGTGCCAGATATGGCGCGTCACCGATTTGATTTTTCCGGAACCCGGTATGCACGACTCCCGCAATGGGCAGACGGCGCAGATACCGGCGTTGCTCTTATAATGACGGTAGCCCTCCTTGTCGGTCCGGGCATATTTCAACACCTGCCCTTCCGGGCAGACATATGCGTCCTGCTGACTGTCATATCCAAACTCGCGCCTGCGCAAGAATCCCTTGCGCGTGGAAGGACGGATATACGGGGTTACGCCGATAATCTTCCGTTCTTCCAATCCTCTGGCGATGGACGTTGTCGCGTAGCCGCCATCAAGTCCGACGGCGCAGACGTTTAGATCAAACCGCGCGCGCTGCCGGTCCAGCCGTTCCAGGTAGGGAATGCTGTCATGGACCGTCGCCGGCGTGACATGGCTGTCGGTGATGATCGAGTGACGCGAATCCACACTGCGATGATCCAGATAGTAAAAGCCTCTGGGCTTGTCCTCGCGCGCAATGTAGCCGGCATCGGGATCGGTGCGGCTTACTCTCGCTTCCTTTGTTTTCGCTTCGCGAGGTCCGTCTGCGAGCGGTTTCTTGCCGTGGGCCAGGCGGTCTTCATCAATGGCGCGCTCCAGGTCGTCCCAGTAAGCGCCGCGCGCTTTTTCCACGGTCGCAAGATCGAACCGCTCCCTGTTCGCATTCGCTTTCAGGAGCGTGCTGTCCGTGTAGATAACGTGTCCCTCTACAAGGCCCGCGTTCAGAGCTTGCAACACGATCTCATCGAAAATCTCCTGATGAACGCCGGTCCCATTGAAACGCCGTCTACGGTTCTGGGAAATCGTCGAGGCATCCGGCACCTGTTCCGTAAGGCCCAGACGCAAAAACCAGCGGTAGGCCACATTGACCTCGATCTCGCGCATCAACGCCCGCTCGGACCGGATGCCGAACAGGTAGCCAATGAACAGCGCCTTGAACAAAAGCGTCGGGTCCAGCGCTGGCCTGCCGTTATCAGCACAATATAAATGGCTGACGCGCTCATGAATAAAGCTGAAATCAATACATCGATCTATCTTTCGGAGAAGATGATCACCGGGAACCAGTGACTCTATCGTGACAAATTCCCATTCCGCCTGCTGCGGTTCTTCTTTTTTTAACATGCTCTTATTGAATCAAAAGTCCTCGCGTTTGGCGAGAACTTTCGACGCTTTGTCAGCAGTCTGGAGCGCGCAAGCGCTCCCCTTCCTTTCTAAATGCATACGATCGTCTCACCTTTCCGCGCGGCGCGCCTTGCGTCACACTGACGGAAAGGAAGGCGCGCAAGGCATGGCCGTACGGAAAATCAAAAGGACAGCACGCAAGGCGGCCAAGACGCCGAAGCGGAGCAACAAGTCGTTCATCATCAGGCTGTGCCATGAGGACGGCGCGCCGCTCTCGATGCCGGAAATCCGCGATGGCTTCTACGAGGCGGTCCGCAAGCTGCTCCAGGACGGGCGCTGCCACCGCGCAAAGCGGGTGACGATCTATGTCACGATGTTCGATCGGGAGGGCAGCGATTACACAGGGCGCATAGCATGGAAGGACCACCGTCTGGGCTAACGAAGTCCCAGCGAATGAAGCGCCGAAGATATAATGCCTCGTCGGGCGCGACGAATATCCGGAGCTTCCTCCACATAGTATTTTTGCGCCAACTCAGACGGCGCAGTTCCTTCAAACACTGTGCGGGGCAAGGGGGCAGTCAGGATGAAATCCGCATCGATGCCCCGCGCCCGGTCAATTGATTGATGCGGGAGGTGGTCGATCCGGATGATCCGCACAGGACTCGACGTTTTTCTGTTTGGTGAAATGCGCCATTGGGGCACTAGCCAAAGACGACCCTTGTGCAGGATGGAATCGCACTTGAAGACTTGGGGGATGTCGCTCAACCCCAACACCGTCTCCAGAATTTTCATCACGACCTCGAATTTATGTTTCGTACCGATAAGTATCTCCGCTCGGAGTCGTCCCCAGCGCCTGTCGTACCGGCCGGATGATCGCCAGCCGATGTAAGCACCGACGTGCAACCGCATGGCCACCGAGTGTGCGCTGCGCTTGGATGCATTTAACTACCGTGACGGGACTGCCCAGGCTCTAGCGGAAATCGTCTGCGATCGCCGAGGCGATTTTGCGGCGTCAGTGTTTTGAATTCCAACGCACCGTCCTCCTTTGACCGCTGACTGATCTCGACCTTGCCGCCATTCCTGACAAGGACGCGCTTGCCGGATCAACGCCATGCCCGTGCCGGGTTCATGCCGGGTGTCCCCATCTTCCTAGCTTCGCGTCGTGCAGACGGGTGATGCCCCTCCTCGTCCTGAAGCGTGGACCAGCGAAGCTCTGTCGCCCTGTCACTGGAAGGGCGTGTCTCGAACATTCAGCAAAGGAGAGAAAAGATGGCACGTTACCAAAACACCAAGAGCAGCAAACGCGAGAGCAAGCTACCTGCATTCATCGCCTACCTCGTCGCCAAGAAACCCTACGACAAGTCCTTACGCAGGCCGCAAGGACTGGAAGGAAAGTGTGGACCGCGCACGGCAATACAGTCTGTTTTAGCCGGGCGCGTCCCGCGCCGCCGCTAGGCTGCGGCGCGGATCGGGCTCTAGCTCCGCAAGGAGCGGAGCCCGAGTCTTCATCTCGGCCCATGCGGGTGACGATCCCTTGCGCAAAGCAAGCGGGGCTGCGCCCCCGCAGCCGTCAAGGGTTTCGCTTCGCGCGCGGCGGTGCCGCGCCCTGTGACGGCAGACTCCCCTGCTCATTGCCGCGGGGCTAGTCGGGTTGCTGGGCGCAACCCATTTTAGCAGGCGCACCTGCATACCATCGTGCTCGGCTTTCCGCGTTCCGCCAATTGCGTCACACTGGCGTAGAAGGCAGGCGCTGATGGGAAGACCGTACGGGACAGTCAAACGCGGGACGCGAAAGCCCAAACCTCCGCAGGGCGGCGAAGCCGCGTTCAAGGTGCGCCTGCGCGGCAAGGACGGCGCGGCGCTGTCGATGCAGGAGATCCGCGACGGCCTCTATGAAACGGCGCGGCGGCTGCAAAAACTGGAAGGCGTTCCGCGCGCGAAATGGGTGACGCTGTATGTCACGATGATCGACGAGGACGGCAAGGAAGTGCTGCCCGATCCGTCCGGCGCGTGGGATATCTTTCCCTACAAATGCGCCGCAGACGAGCTGGGCGCATAAGCGTCTAGCCGATATCCGGCGATGACCCGAACGGGCCGCCTCCGCCCTGCACGACGAGTTCGCGGCTCTCCATGATCTGCGTGGCAGCATCGATGCGGTCGCTAATATTTTGTAGCCGGATGACGAGCGCCTTTGCCCGTTCGAGGTCGCGATACGGCATCTCCGCGATGGCGATACGGTTTTCACCGTACTGCATGACCACTTCGAGCGCGTTGCGGTAAGTCATGAACCTGCCAGTTTCGGTCGCGGCGCGGCTGTGGTGCTCGACACGGAACTCAATCGGCATCTGACGGGAAAAATTGCGCGAACCGAACGTCTTCGGCAGAACGATGCGATCCTTGTAGATCTTGATGTCCAGATTTCTGCGGAACATCGCGGCGAAGATCAAGAACGTAACGGGCGACAGCGCGAGCGTCCAACCGAGCGCCGGGACAGCAATAGCCTCATTGTCGAGCCAGACGCCCAAAGTCAAAACCAGAAAGAATATAGCAATGACCCCGCCTGCGGCGGCACCAAGGCGTGCAGGCGGATTGTACTTGCCGGTGACGTGAAGGCCGCCGTCGCCGGTCAACTCGGTATGAGGCCAAGGCGCGACCGGCAACTCGTATGTGAGGTCTTTCATAGCAATGCCTCGCCCACTCAATCGACTGGATCAAACTTCCCTTTAAAAAGCTCGTGGCGGTCATACTTCACCCGCTGAATAATCGCGGGCGGCAGGCCGGGACGGATCAGAAGCTGCCGCTGCTCCACGTCGTCGCGTCCAAAAAATCGGCTCGCTTCCTCGGGCGTCAGGAGATCGCGCACTTCAAGCGACCATGACGTGCCGGTTGCCCCGCCCGTGCGCTGCGATGTCGTGACCTCGTTCTTGCGCTCTACTATCAGGGAGGTCGAACCGCACCGCTTGCTGATGTAGTCGAGCGTGGTCATGTCGCTGTTGCCGAAGAAGATCATGATCCCGGCGTTGCCGAGGAAGGTTTCCCAGCCGTCCTTGTAGTGGCGCCTCAGCTGCGTCAGGTCTTGCAGGACGATGAGTAGCTTCATGCCGAACCCGGCGATCAGCGCGGCGGCGGTTTCAAGCTGCTGCATGAAGCCGAGGACGTGGAATTCTTCGAGCACGGCAAGGACGGGGATGGCGGGCTTGACGCGCCGCTCGCGTTCCATCGCCTCGAAGGCCAGATTGACGAACAGCCGGAACCAGCGATTGCAGGTCGCCATCCGCCCTGCCGGGAGGCAAAGGTAGATGGTGAGCCCCTGCGGCGCTGTCTTCAGCTCCCCGAGATCAAAATCATGCCCGGACAGGCAGGCGCGCAGCTCGGGGTAATCGAGAAACTTCGTGTTGCGCAGCGCGACCGAAAGGACCGAGGCGCGTTCGCGGTCGGCCTTGTCGTAGAAATCCCGCGCCGCGCCTTCCAGCGCCGCCGCGAGATCCGGGTTCGTCGCCTCGACCTGCGCGGCGTTGTGCACCATCTCGGTGCGCACCTGCGGCGGCGCATCGCCCTCGAAGCCTTCGGGCAGGTCCGTGACCTTGTCGAAGGCGCGCTTCAATAGCTCCCGCACGGTGACGAGCGTTCGCGTCCCCGCGTAGCCGGGATAAGTCGCGACATGCAAAATGATCCCCTCGATCAAATTGCGGGCGCTTTCGTCCCAGTGCGGGTCGGCGTTGGCGCTGCCGATGACCACGGCATCGGCGACAAGGCCCGCGTCGGCGATCAGGGAGGGGCTGGCCACGTCCAGCATCGCCATGGGATTAAAGCGGGCCTTGTGCGCCGCAAGGCGGGGCGCGCAAACGCCAAACGGGTCGACGATGGCGACGCGCTGGCCGAGCTGCGCTCGCCTGCGCGCCGTGACGTTGGCCAGCTCGCCCTTGGGGTCGAGGGCGAGGACACTACCCCTGTATTCAAGGAGGGTCGGGATCAGGCAGGAGCGGCCCTTACCGGCCCGCGATCCGGCGCACAGGACAGCGTGGCGGTCATCGCCAAGACCGATGGCGTGGCCGCCCGTCATGAAGCGTTCGCCGTTATCGTCGGCGGCGGTGCCGCCGACGACGCCGAGGAAGATTTTAGAGGGGCCAAACCGCAGCGCATTGCTCTTGGCAAGCGCATCCGGATCGAGCCACGCAGACAAGGGGGTCTGCTGCTCGTTCAGTCGGCGGGAGCGTACCCCCCGTGGCAGGTCATCGAGCATTGCTCTCGCCCTCCGTGCCGGATGCCAAAAATGCGCGAGGATCGGAAACCTGCCCACGACATTCCGTGCACGTGGTTGACAACCGGGGGTAGTGATGCGGGCCGGCTCCAGCAGTCCGCAGGGCAGCATCAGGGAGGCGCGGACAGAGCAGACAGACTCGGTCTAAGGACGGCTAAGGAAGGCTGGCTGCGGAGTTCCGGCATACCCCTGTAACCAAAATATGAGCCGAAATTTGTAACCTGCTGGCGATTATGTAAAACTCAAGGTCGTGGAGGGCGTACTTTTGGGTTCGCTGCGCGAACACCGGTGCGCCGTAGCTCTGATGGGATTGCATCCCCGGCGCTGCCACCCCGGCAACGGCCCTTCATTTCCTTGCGGGCCGTGTCGCTCATAGCCGCTCCAAGGCCTAGTCCCTCATGCGCCGGGACGGGCTTGGTGCCGCTCTTGGGGCCGGGAGCCCCGCCGCTAGGCATCCCGTTTCGCCTGGCGGCGAAGCCGGCCGCATGGCGCAGGCCGGCAAGGTTCGCGCGGACCTTTCGGGCGGTGTCGCGTGGGGGGGTGTGTGCGTATGGCGATCTACAGCTGCAACCTGAAAAGTATCGGTCGCACCACGCACGACGCGGGCACGGCGGGTGCCCATATCCGCTACATCAGCCGCCCCGAAGCCTGCCCTGAAATCCTGTCGCAGCACATGCCGGACGAGCATCGTGAAGCCCGCACCTGGCTGGATGGCCGGGAGCGGCTCTCACGCAAAAATGCCCGCGTCATCGACAAGCTCAGGATTGCCCTGCCACGCGAACTGAGTGAGGCGCAGCGCCAAGATCTCGTCGCCAGCTTCATGGTGGACCTGACCGGGGCGCGCATACCCTGGTATGCAGCCATCCACCAGAGCGGCAAGGACGAGATGAACCCGCACGTCCATATCGCGATCCACGACCGCGATATCGACACCGGCTTCCGGGTGCTGCGCCTGTCCGACAACGCCCGTGACCGGGAGAAGGCGAAGCTGCCCGGCCCCAAGGCCGTCGATTGGGTCCGTGAACGGTGGGAGGCCGCCTGCAACGAAGCCCTTGAGGCGGCGGGCCATGCCGTGCGGATCGACCGCCGGACGCTTGAGGCGCAGGGCGTTGACCGCAAACCCACCATCCACGAAGGACCGCGCGCCCAGCATATCGATGACCATGTCCGCCGCCCCGAATCCCGCCAGCGCATCAATGGCTGCGGACGGGTGATCGATTACCCCTCCATCGATCTCGGCAGGACACGGCGTGAGTTCAATGCCCACGTCATCGACATCAATCTAAAGGCAGCGGCGCGCTCACCCAATCCCGCCATCGCCCTGTGGGCGTTGTTCGAGAAAGAGCAGGCAGCTGCCGACGCCGCCCTTGAGCAGCGTCTTGCCCGCGAGCGCCGGGAGCGCACCGGGCAGGAGCGGAACACATCGCTGGTCTACCGGGCGCGAATGGCCCGGATGCGCGCCGAGCAAAATATCAAGCTGCGCGCGGCGGTAAAGAAGGTGCGCCGCAAATATGGGCCCATGCGCGAGCAGCTGAGGGACCGCCAGCACGAAGAACGGCAGCAGCTCAAGAACAGGCAGAGCCGCCTCTATATGCGCATCGCCGCCGTTCTCGATTTTACCGGGATCACCAAGCGGCGGCAGGAGGCGGCGCGCAAGACGCTTTCGGCAAAGCACAAGACCGAGCGGCAGAAGTTTTCCGCGCGCTACCACAAGGCGGGCGAGGCCGTTACCGCCCTCATCAAGGAACGGTTCGCCAGTGAAATCGCGGGCCAGAAGCAAAAGCGGTCGCAGCATCTCGGCCAGCTGAGGGAGCGCCACCAGCAGGAGGACAATTTTGCGGACATCGAACGCCAGCAGCGAGAGATCGAGCGCGACCAGACGCATCGCCTGACGCAGGCAAAGCTCGAAGGCTGGACGAAAGATCGCAAGACAAACGAAGGCAAGTTGGGCGGGAAGACTTCGGACAGCTTTGCCAAGGCCCTCAACAAGACGGCCAAGCAGGAAACGGATCGCAAGGACCATGGCAAAGACCACAAGCCCGGCAAAGACCTCGAACGCTAGGCGCGCGCCATTAACGCTGGTGCGCGCATTTACCCGATCAGCTCCGCCTAGCACTCTAACCTGAGCGCCGCTGTTCATCGCAGGAGACAGGCGTGTAAGCGCCGGAGACAAAATCCCTCAGTGAAGTGGCCGAGTCGGTCGGTCGCGCCGGAGTAAAAATCCGGCAACTGAAGCCCTTGTGCCGCGTTCGGTCCGGGGGCAGGGGATGAAGGACGTGGACGACTATTTGCGGGTCCGGCGTGCGGTTCAGATCGAGGGTCTGAGCAAACGTGCGGCGGCACGGCGGTTCGGGATCGATCCGAGAACCGTGACCAAGATGATGACGCATGCGGTGCCACAAGGGTACGTGCGCACGAAGCCACCGGTGCGGCCGAAGCTCGATCCCTTCATCGCGATCATCGACAAGATCCTGGCCGATGACAAAAGCCGGCCGAAGAAGCAGCAGCACACAGCGAAGCGGATCTTCGAGCGACTGCGCGACGAGCACGGCTTCACGGGCAAGATCACCATCGTGAAGGACTACGTGGCCGGCTGCCAGCAGCGGGCGCGTGAGATGTTCGTGCCGCTGGTGCATCCACCGGGGCATGCGCAGGCCGACTTCGGCGAAGCCTTGGCCATCATCGGTGGCGTCGAGCGCAAGATCCACTACTTCGCGTTCGATCTACCGCATTCGGACGCCAACTTCGTGGTTGCCTATCCGGCCGAGACGACGGAGGCGTTCTGCGATGGGCACGTACAGGCGTTCAACTTTTTCGGCGGCGTGCCGCAGTCGATCCTCTATGACAACACTAGGATCGCGGTGGCCAAGATTCTCGGCGACGGCAAGCGGGTGCGGACCGGCGTGTTCACGGAGCTGCAGTCGCACTACCTGTTCCTGGACCGCTTCGGCCGGCCGGCGAAGGGCAACGACAAGGGCAAGGTCGAGGGGCTCGTCGGCTACGCACGACGGAACTTCATGGTGCCGGTGCCGGTGTTCGACAGCTTCGCGGCGCTGAACGCCCACCTTGCGGAGTGTTGCCGCAAGCGGTTGGGTGAGCGCCTGCGGGGCGAGACGGAGACGATCGGCGAGCGTCTGGTGCGCGATCTGGCAGCCCTCCAGAAGCCGCTGCCGCCGCCCTATGACGCCTGCGAGAAGGTGAGCACGCGCGTGTCGTCGCTGTCGCTGGTGCGCTACCGGCTCAATGATTACTCGGTGCCCACCAGCTTCGGGCACGCGCAAGTGTTCGTGCGCGGCTACGTGCATGAGGTGGTCATCTCTTGCGGCACCGAGATCATCTCCCGCCATCCGCGATCCTACGAGCGCGAGGACTTCGTCTTCGATCCCCTGCATTACCTCGCGCTGATCGAGCGCAAGATCAACGCACTCGACCAGGCCGCGCCGTTGGCTGATTGGCAGCTGCCCGAGGAGTTCGCTACGCTCCGCCGCCTGCTTGAGGCACGGATGGGCAAGCCGGGCAAACGCGAGTACGTACAGGTCTTGCGCCTGATGGAGACGTTTGCGATCGGGGACGTGGCGACGGCCGTCCGCGAAGCCATCGCGCGCGGTGCGGTCGGTGTCGATGCGATCAAGCATCTGGTGCTGTGCCGCCTAGAGCGGCGGCCACCGCGGCTGGATATGACGATCTATCCCTACCTGCCGAAGGCCACGGTCGCGACGACGTCAGCGCGATCCTACATGGATCTGCTCGAAGGAGCGGAAGCATGAGTGACACGCCGCAAGTTCTGCTGTCCCACCATCTGAAGGCGCTCAAGCTGCCGACCATCCTGCGCGAGTATGACAAGATCGCGCGGGCTTGCGCCGGCGAAGGCGTCGACTATCCACGTTATCTGCTGCGGCTCGTCGAGGCCGAGATCATCGAACGCGAACGGCGCATGGTTGCGCGACGTCATTTAGGATGAACGCCTGACGACAACTAGGATGACAGGTTGGGATGGCGAGTGATTCGCTTGTGCCCCCCGCGGGGGGCACAAGCGAATGTCAGGTCGCCACATCACCGAT
>Ga0180009_10001472_pt1 | contig 28815 bp, 27 predicted proteins | sample OS_PC_MetaG_FD_123537 | JGI IMG/M metagenome (GOLD analysis project Ga0180009, IMG submission 123537) | Groundwater microbial communities from the Aspo Hard Rock Laboratory (HRL) deep subsurface site, Sweden - OS_PC_MetaG | ecosystem: Environmental > Aquatic > Deep subsurface > Groundwater... | reverse complement strand
GGCGCCGACGCCTCTCATCGAGCTCTCCCGCCAGAGCCCGGTAACGCTCTCCTATGGCCTGTTCGTCGATCATGGGACACTACTTCGCCACCCCCAGCCTATATCCTACTTTTTTCTTGACGGTTCCTTACTGGCGATCGGCCGCACGACCGCCAGTGGCGCCGCATTCATGGCGGCGGCAATCTGTGCCGCTATCACGTCGGCGGCCGCGCGCTGTGGTGAGTCTCCAAGGTGCGAGTACCTACTCGTGGTGCTCGCCTGCCGGTGTCCGAGCAGACCACCCACCACCTGTAGGCCGACTCCCGCGGCCGCTCCGGTACTCGCAAACGAATGCCGCAAAGTGTGCGGGGTCACGTCCGATAAGTCCACGTCCGGCAGGCCGTCCACCTTCTTGCTCGCGCGTTGTCGGACTAGGTACCAGCTCTTCGCCGGGTTGTTTAGGTGCGTCCACTCTCCGGCGGCGTTGTGGCGCCTACCCGTAATCACCCATGGCGACCCTTCTTCACGCGGCGCGCGTCGGAGCAGGTCCACGGAGACACTAGAGAGCACCACGTGCCGTTGTCCGGTCTTCGAGTCCGGCAGGTACAGCAGGCCGTTTTGTAGGTCCACGTTCTCCCACGTGGCGCCGAGCCACTCGCCGGAGCGGCACCCGGTGGTGAGCAAGAGCCACACGAAGAGCGCATAGAATCGCGTGATCTTCTCTTCGGCTTCAAGCTCCGAGACGGCGCGACCGATCCGCGAGACTTCCACAGCGGACAGGTACCGCTCCCGCTTGCGCTCCGGGTACTTCTTGACGTGCCGCGCCGGGTTTGTGCCTTCGGTGCGCCACCCGTACACTTCCGCTTCGGTCAGCAGCTTCGAGACAACAGCTAGAAGCTTGTTCGCCTGTGCCGGGTGCGCGGACTGATCGCCGTGGAGCTTCGCCACGTCGGCGCGTGACACGTCGGCTACCTTCTTCGTACCGAGCTTCTTCACCACGAAGTCGTCAAGCACCCGCAGATATTCCCGGCGCGTAGCCGGCTTTAGGCGCTGCTCCACGTGTTCGCGCTTGAAGCGATCCACAAGCTCTTTGACGGTCGGTGCTTCACGTTGTGCCATCTTCTCGGCCGCCGGGTCCGCACCCCGTACGACGGCCGCGAGCGTCTCACGTGCGAAGTGCCGCGCTTCTTCGGTGGTGAGCGTGCCGGACTTCGCGAGCGTCAGTCTGCGGCTCCGGCCGCCGGCGTCGCGGTACTGAACAACGTAAGACTTCGCGCCGGTCTTCGTGATACGCAGGCCAAACCCGCGCAAGTCTTCGTCCCACAGCAGCACGTCCCGCGCCGGGTCCGGCTTCGCTGCGTCCATTATGCGTTTCGTCAGTCGCGCCATTGCCGTTCTCCCGACTCACCGTTTTCCCGCTTGCAGCGCGGCTTTGCGGTCTATTCTGCTTACGTGGTGCTTACGTGGCGCCAGAAGCCGGCCGATCCAATGCCATTTCCGGCCACCGGAACGGAGCCACTTTCAGCCACCGCACCCGCCCGTCCCGCGTAAGCACCACGTAAGCAGCGTGACGGTGAAACCCAGTATATACGGGTAAAACAGGGTGGCGCAAGGGGAAGACAGAAGGTTAGGGAAAGGTGCCGATTAGCGGCGGGAAGTGAAAGCCGACGTGGGGAGTCGAACCCCAGACCTGCTCATTACGAGTGAGCTGCTCTACCAACTGAGCTACGTCGGCCCGGTGTGACCCCGGGCGGGGCCTTCGCTGCGCGCGGGGAGCCGGTGAGGGCACCGCCGCGGGGCCATAGTTTAGTGTCTCGCGGCGGGGTTGGCAAGGCGCCCCCGGCTCCGCCGGGGCCGCAGACCCGCCCGCTACCAGAGCGCCACGACCAGGAGCACGGCCAGTACCAGAGACAGGTTCCCGTACGCCAGGAGGACGAAGGCGCGCACGGGGCGGGGCATGACCGTATCCTGGCCCGCGAGCGCCTGAAACGCCTCGAAGACCTCGGGTCCGTGAGGGGCGCCGCCGAGCGCGGCCGTGAGGTCCTGGTATGCGTCGTGGCGTCGGGCGTGACGGCCGCCCTTCCAGAGACGACTCTCCGTGACATCGTACACGCGTCCGTCGTACTCGACGGTCACGCGGCCGGCGGCGCGGTGGCTCTCGTGATCCACGGCGCTCGTCGGTGCGCCCTCCGCCAAGCGCCGGAGCCGGGGGCTCACCACGAACGTGGCCATGGCCGCGACCGAGACCAGTACGACGTAGAGAGCGATCTTCGCAAGCAAGAGCCATCCCCACCGACCTTCCGTGAGGGTGGCCAGCGAGGGGATGATGTTGAGGGTCAGGAGCACTCCGGAGAGGCCGAGTGTGCCGATAGCCGGCCAGGCGAGACGCAGGTAGCCGCGCGGGATACCTTGGCCAGCCACGCGCGGCGTTTGCACCACGTGCACGAAGATGATGGCGCCGAGCCATGTGGTCATGGCGGCAAGGTGCGCCCAGACGAGAAGGTCGTGCAGCCAGTCGGGTAGCTGGATGAACGGGCCGCCCGCCATGCCCGCGGCGTCGTCAGCACCACCGTCGCCCGTGCCGCTGGAAGTCGGGCCGTTGCCCGCGCTTGTGGTGCCCGTCGCGCCGCCGGTGGTCGCGCCACCGTCACCGGTGCCGCCGGGAGTCGTGCCGTCGCCTTCCTCAGGCAACACGAATCCAGCCGCTTCAAAGGCCGCGCCCTCGGCGGTGAGTTCGCCGCCGATAGTCACGTGACAGTAGGCACAGGGTCGGTCGGTCTGCGCCGCGAAATCGGTGGTGGCGAACGCGGGCGCGGGCGCGAGCAGCACGCCGGCGGCAAGTGCGATCGCGAACGTCAGAGGCTTCAGGAGCCGCAGAGCTAGCCCTCCTTGGGGCCCGATCCGCCCGAGGGCTTCCGTGATCCGCGATTGCGGCGCCTCGAACGGCCGGAGCCGGACGACTGCCTTCCGGGTGCGGCGTCGCCGGATCCCGCGGCGTCTGTTTGGCCCTTGCCCTGGGTCGCGCCGGGGGTCGAGCCCCCGCCAGAATCGGCTGACCCGGCCCCAGACTTGCCGGCCGCGCCCGAGCGCGAGCCGCGTCGCCGCCCGCGCGACCTACCCCCCCGACGACGTGCGCCGTCGCCGTCGCCGGACTCGGCGGCGGCCTTTTCGCCTTCTTTGCCGCCGGAGGATGGCGCACCCTCGCCGGGGGGCGGTGCCCCATCGACGGTGGAAGCGGATGAGGGTTCCCCGGTGCTTTCGCCACTCGCGCCGGGTTCCCCAGCGGCTCGGGCAGTGCCGGGGGCGAGCGGAGAGACGCCCACCTCACCCATGCCCGAATCCGCGGGATAGGTTTGTTGCTGTGCGGGAAGGGCCGTCCCGATGGGGGTATCCTCCTCACCCTCCCGGGGCGCGGCACAGGGCTTCCCACCGCAGGCGCAGCGCGAGATGGGCGCGTCGAACGTACCGCCCTCATCAAGGCGGACGGTGAGGGACTCCCGAGTCACTTGGAAACCCACGACCGTACCCTCGCCGGCGTCGGTGAGCACGCGCGTACCCCGATTGGGAGCCTCCCGGCGAAACGACAGGTACTGCTCGTGCTCGTACTTGAGGCAGCACATCAGACGGCCGCACAGGCCGGAGATCTTCATGGGGTTGAGGGGCAGGCCCTGCTCCTTGGCCATGCGTATGGAGACCGGGTCCTGGTCGCCCTGGAAGGTCGCGCAGCACAGGTGACGCCCGCAGGGGCCGAGCCCCCCGATGATGCGGGCCTCCTCGCGGGCCCCGATCTGCCTCAGCTCGATGCGCGTCTTGAGCACCTTGGCCAAGTCGGACACCAGCGCGCGGAAATCCACACGCTCTTCGGAGCAGAAGCTGAAGGTGACCTTGCCCCCTCCGAGCATGATCTCGGCGTCGACCAGCTTCATGTTGAGGTTGTGCTCGGCGATCATCCTACGGCAGGCTCTCATCGCTTCGTCGCGCAGCGTGCGGTTTGCCACGACGGCCTCGAGATCGCCGGACGAAGCCTTCCGCACGACGCGTTTGAGGGGTGCCGGGAGGTCCCCATCGGGGATCTCGTGAGGCGGATCGACCACCTCGCCGATCTCGGTGCCGCGCATGGTCTGCACCACCACCTGCTCACCGCGGGTGAGTTCGGCGGAGGCCGGGTCGAAATAGTAGACCTTGCCGCCCTTCTGGAACACGATACCGACGACGTCGGCCATTATTGGAAAGCCTCCCTGATGGAGAAGAGCATCTCTTCGAGTGCGCAACGCGCATCGACATTATATCTGAATCGGTCGCGGGTCCTTCCCACGGCGGACACGGCCCCCAGGTAGCGGTCGACCATCCCCGGGAACGACTGACCACGTAGCTCGAACAGGAAATCGTGGTTCAGTACCGCGTCGTCGGCTCCCACTGCGGCCGCGGCCAGATCACGGTACCAGTGGGAGAAGGTGCCGAGCACCTCCTCCATGCCTCCGGTGACGGCGCGGCGGCGCTCTCGCTTCACCCGCTGCTCGTGCTGCTTCTCGAGCCTCGACTTCGTACGGGCGTCACCGGCCCATTGAAGCCGGTCGGCCTTCTCTGCCTCCAGAACCGCCACGCGCGCGTCGGCGCGGGCCTCCACCGAGGCGAGGATCTCCTCGAGCATCACCTGGGCGTCGAGCGGCCCGGTGGTAGCGGCAGCCCGTGCCCAACCCACGAGGCGCTCACGATGAGCGCGGGTGCCGGCGTCGGTGGCGAGCTCCCGCGCGTAGGCGAGGCGGCCCTGAGCCACCCGCGCGTAGGCCACCGCCTCCACGTCGCTGCACCCATACGCGCTGCGCAGGTGATCGGCCAACAGGGAGGTCGCCACCCGTTGGAACGGCACCTTCTGGCAACGACTGACGATGGTGGGAGGCAGCTCCTCGGGCGACGAAGACACCAGGATGAAGTGGGAGTGACCCGGCGGCTCCTCGAGGGTCTTGAGGAACGCGTTGGCCGCCTCACGATTCATGTTCTCGGCGTCGAAGAGCACGTAGACGCGGGCCCGAGCTTCGAAGGGCCGCAGGACAACGTCCTTGTTGATGGCGCGGATCTGGTCGATGGTGATGAAGGCGCCTTCCGCGCTCACGATCTCCACGTCGGGATGGAGACCGAGCCTCACGCGCCGGCAGGTGTCGCAGACGGCGCAGCCGCCCTCGGAACAGGTCAGCCCGCCGGCAAAGGCGATCGCGGCCTCACTCTTGCCCACTCCAGGCGGGCCCGTCAGCAGATATGCGTGCGACGCCCCCGTCGCAAGCGCCTGCCTGAGCACGGTGAGGGCGAGTTCCTGCCCGAGGATGTCTGCAAAAAGCGGCACGCCTCACAGTGTAGCAGGGGGTGCCCACTTGCCGAGGCGGGGTCAGGGCGGCGGGCGGGCGAGCGGGGCCGAACCAGGGCCGGAGCCGGCGCGCCCGCGGCCCCACGCACGCGCTACTGAGCCGGAAAGAGCCCCAGATCCTCTTCGACCGCCGCGCGCAGGCGCTCCTGCACGTCGTCGATCGAGCCGGCCGATTCGATCAAGCGGATGCGGTGACGGTGGTCTGACGCGAGGCGCCGGTAACCTTCGGCCGCGCGCTCGAAGAACGAAGCCTCTTCGGACTCCAAGCGGTCGAAGGTGCCGGTGACGCGGCCCGCGCGCTGCCGCTCATCGACCACCAAGACCAGAGTGAGGTCGGGAAAGAGGCACTCGGTGGCCCAGATGTTCAGGGTGAGCACGTCCTCAACCTGCAGCCCCCGTCCATAGGCCTGGTAGGCGAGCGACGAGTCGAGGTAGCGGTCGCACAAGACGATGCGCCCCGCGTCGAGCGCGGGTTTGATCACCGTCTGCACGAGCTGGGCGCGGGCGGCGCTATAGAGCAGCGCCTCCGCCCGGGGCGTCATGCCGTGCTGCGCCGGATCGAGCAGGATGGTCCTCACGGCCTCCCCGAGCCCGGTGCCACCGGGCTCGCGGGTCGTGATCACATCATGGCCGCGGTCTCGCAGGGCATCGGCCAGCAGCTCCATCTGCGTGCTCTTCCCCGAGCCGTCGAGCCCCTCGAACGTGATGAAGATACCGCGGGCGCCGCTGCCCATGCCGGCGAGGGCGCTCTCGCCCAGAGTGGCGTCGTCGGGGGGTGGGGTCCACGACCGGGCGACCCGGCACCCAGGCTCACCCCCCTGTTGCGGATCAACCAAAGATGGCGTCCCAGACCCGCTGGAACAGCGACTTGATACTCGCCCAGATACCGGCGGCTTCTTCGCTGGAGATGCCGATGCTGTCTTGGAAGTCCTTCAGCTGGCCCTGGATCTTGTCCAGATCGAGGTCGAGCTTCTGGATATCGGCCAGCACCTTCGCAAGCCGGTCGATCTGATGGTCGTTGAGATTGAGGTTGAGTTCGAGGGCGATGCGCACGAGCACTTCGCGGATGGCCGCCTCGTCGTCGAGGCCGCGACTGACGATCTCTTCCTTCGCCCTCTTCACCAACTCGGCGATCGCGTCGGGGTCGCCGACCTCCTCACCGATGTCGGCCGTGTCGACGAGCTCCTCAGTGGCCGCTTCCTTGGCCGCTTCCGGGATCGTCTCGCCCGTGGCCTCCTCGAAAGCCTTGAAGACACCGGTGAGGGCGGCCGTACCCGAAACGGCGAAAGGCGCGGCGGCGAAGACATCCGCGTCGGCGATGCCGGCGGTCACGAGCGCGTTGGCATAGGTCTGCTCGGTGACGTAGGTGATGTTCTTGGTCTGCACGGCGATGCCGGACCCATCGTCCTTCAGCCGCACGTAGACGCTCGAGATGGACCGCGACCCTATCTTGGAGTCGGGCACCAGGCCCTGTAGGTAGCTGCGCTCCTCGTCGATGGTCACCTGTAGCACGGCGATGTCGTCTTCGTTCACGCCGAACAGATCGAGCATCTCCTGCCGCTGGGAACTGTTCAAGTCGCCCCCGAGGGTGACCACTTCGGTCGCCGCCGCAACCGCGGGCGAGACCAGCGCCAGCAGAGCCAGCATCACGACCGCCAGCGTGATGAAGAAGGCGGCTCCGGCCTGTCGGTGTGCTTGCTTCATGTCGCAACCTCCTGATGGCGCGCCTCGCGGGCGCGCATCTCGCGAGCCCTGACGCAGTGACTAGATTGTTCGACGATCGGCGCGTCCGTGATGTTCCCCGCGCTCACGCCCTTCACGCCCAGCTCATCCTGTTCCCCGGCGGCCGGTGCGCCCGGCCGGCGCCATCGAGGAGCCGGGCGCGGTGATCGAGTCGTTCGACGACCTACTCGCTCTTGGTTCGAACTCGCGATGCCGCGGCGGCCGGTGTCTTGCGTGTGGCCTTCTTCGGCGCGGGCTTCTTCGGCGCGGCCTTCTTCGGCGCGGCTCCGTCGGCGTCGCCCGCGGCCGGCGTCTTGCGCGGCGCCTTCTTCGTGGCGGTTCCGGCGGTCTTCCCCGCGGCGGGCTTCTTCTTGGTGCTGCGAGGGGGCTTCGCGGCGGCGGCTCCCTCCTTCGCGGCCTCTCGGGCGGCCCTCTTCTCTCGATATTCGGCCTTGGTGGGGCACTCGGGATCGAGGCACAGCACCCAGGGCCGCTTGCCACCCAGGATCTTGATGCGGGGGGTACCGCACGAAGGGCACGTCTCGTCGGTGGCTATGATGTCGCCCCTTTGCGGAAGGGGGTAGGTCTGGTCGCATTCGGGATAGCCCTCACACCCCACGAAACGCTTCCGCGTGGCCTTCGACCGGATAATGCGCACCTTGTGGGTGCCGCACTTGGGACAGTCACCCAGGATGCGGTCGTCGGTGATGCCTTCGAAGATCTTGGCGGCCACCTCGGCCTTGTTCTTCTCCAAGAGAGCATACGCCTCTCTCAGCAGTTCGCGCGAGTGAGTGACCACCTCGATCTTGGTGCGCTCCTCGTCGGCGATGGCGTCCATGTCGAGTTCGAGCTGGGCCGTCATCTGCGGCGACGCGATGAGCGGGGCATACTCGAGCAGGGCCTCCGCCATCTTCACGCCGGTCTCGGTGGGTTCCACGGGGTTGCCGTGGATGTAGCCTCGGTCGTAGAGGTTCTGGATGATGTTGTGCCTCGTGGCCTTCGTGCCGAGGTTGTTCTTCTCCATGAGCTCGATCAGCGTGCCCTGGCCGTAACGCGACGGCGGCTGGGTCTCCTTGCCCTCCAAGTACTTCTCGAGGAGGTCCACCGATTGGCCCTCGGTCAACTCGGGCAGTTCGGTGTCCTTCTGACGCGAGTACGGGTAGAAGGCCAGCCACCCCGGGCTAAGGATGCGCGAACCCCGCACGTAGAAGGGCTCGGCATCGATCTCAAGATCGATGCGGTTCGACTCGGAGACGGCGTCGTCGGCCAGAGTGGCGAAGAAGCGCCTCACGACGAGCTCGTAGATCTTCTTCGCTCTGTCGTCCAACACGCCCCTCGGGGGAGTGTCTGTGGGGTATATCGGGGGGTGGTCGGTGGTCTTCTTGTTGCCGCGGCTCGGCGAGAGCTTGTCACGGGCGAGTAGGGCCCGCGCGTCGGCGCCGAACTCGGTCTTCGTGAACGCCTGGAGTATCTCGCGCAGGTCGAGGGTGGCGGGATACACGGTGTTATCGGTACGCGGATAGCTGATGTAGCCGCCCATGTAGAGGTTCTCGGCGACCCGCATGGCCGCCGAGGCGCCCATGCCGAGGCTGGTGGCCGCGCTGATGAACGAGGTGGTGCTGAACGGAGCGGGCCGGAGGACCTTCTTCGTCGTGCGCTTCACCTCAGTGACCCGTCCGGGGCCCTGCAGCTTCTCGAAGACCGCCTTCGCGCGGGCCTCGTCGAGGAACCGCTCTTCCTTGTGCGTAGCGCTGAAGAGCTGCCCGTCGGCCCGCATGTCCGCGGTGATCACCCAGTAGGGTACGGGCACGAAGGCCCGACGTTCCTTCTCGCGCCCCACGACCAAGGCGAGGGTGGGGCTCTGCACGCGCCCCACGCTCAGGAACTGGTTGCCCAAGCGGCTGGTGGCCAGGCTGACGAAGCGTGTGAGTGTGGCGCCCCAGATGAGATCGATGTCCTGCCGCGCCTCACCGGCCCAGGCCAGCGGTTCCGACAGATACTCGAGAGCGCCGAAGGCCTGCGTGATCTCGGCGGGGGTGAGTGATGAGAAACGGGCGCGCCTCAGATGGCGCAACAACGTCTCGTTCTCGGCCACCGCGATGTCTCGGGCTTCCATGCCGATCAGTTCGCCCTCGCGGTCGTAGTCTGTGGCGATGACCAGGCCGTCGGCCTGCCCCGCGAGCTTCTTGACGGCGCGGACGACCGACTTGGCCGTCTCCCCCTTGATAAGCGGAGCGTCGATGAGGGCAGACGGATCCACCTTGCGCCAATCGGCGTACTCCGGCGGGAACTCCACCTGCAGCACGTGCCCCTTCAGGCCGATGGCGGCGTTATCGCGCCCCGAGGAGTCCGTGAAGAGGTAGTACGGCACCTTGAGGAAGCTCTCGCTCTTGATCGCCCCCACAGCGAGGATGCTCGCTATCTTGGAGGCGACGTCGTTCTTCTCGCTGATTATCAATCGCACGTTTCGAAAGCTCCAGACTCGTTGGTGCTCGAAGGACTCGACGCGGAACCCAGGCTCTTTCCCACTCCCGGACCTCGCGGCGACGGGTAAAGATACAGACGGCACGCCTGGAGTTCAATCAACCCCAAGTCCTAGGGCGGCGATTCGGAGGGATCGATCGGGCGGAGAGCGGAGGCGCCGGCGTTGGATCCAGGTGCCGCTAAGGCCTTCGCCGAACCGCAGGATCGGCCGGCGCGGGCTCGGTCAGACAGCGCCGCAAAGGGACCCGGTCATGCGGCCCCGGTACGGGACCCGGTCAGGCGGCCCCCAAGGCTTCGTCCACAGACGCGTGGATCACGAACAGGGTGTCGAAGCCGGTGATCTTGAACATCTTCGCGATGTAAGGCGAGCCCACGACCAGATGCACCTCTCCCCCATCTTCCCGTGCCGTGCGCTGCGCGCCTACGAGCACACCGAGCGCCGTGGAATCCAGGAAGTCCACCCTCGTGAGATCCACCACGAGGGTGCGGCGCCTCAGGTCGAGACCCTCGGTGAGGGCCTCCTTGAGGCGGGGGGCCGTGTACACATCGACCTCGCCATCGACTTCGATGACGAAGGCGTCGTGCGTCAGGGTGTTGTTTATCAGTACATTCATTTCAGGAAATTGAGCTTACCATCCCCGGCCCTCCGGTGCACGTGCCCGCGGAATCAGAGCCCTCTCGCGCGACCCATTCAGATGTGACGTGCGCAGATGTGACGTGCGGCGGCCTAACGACCGCCGAAACAGCGGGACCCGCTATTGGGTGGTCGTGGTGGTGGGGCTCGCGTCGCCCTCGCCGGCGGGCACCGTGGTCTCCGAGGATCCCACCGTGGTGACGGTGGGCGACATCGCTTCGAGTTCGGCCCGCACCGTCTCGGCGAGTTCGCCGTCGGGGTCCAGCTGCAGGTAGCGACTCCACGCCAGGATGGTGGCGCTGATATTGCCGGCCCCACGGTTGGCCACTCCGAGCCGTAGGAAGCCCTGAGCGTTGTTCGGGTCGAGAAGGGTGGCCTGGTTGAACACGCGCACCGCGGCCGCGTAGTCGAGCGAGTCCGGATGCAGGTAGATCTCACCCAGGCGCATCAGAAGGCCGAGATCGTCGGGCTTCGCCTGCGCCGCCCTCTCGAGATACGGCGCGGCCAGCAACGGTTGCCCCAGCGACTCGTATTCGTTGGCGATACCGATGAGCGCGGCGAGATCGTTCGGATCAGCCGCGAGTGCCTGCTCGTACTCGGCCACGCCGGAACTCGCGCTGCCGGAAGTCGCCGACGTGGATCCGGGGCCCCCCCACAGGCTGGTCCAGTCGACGTTCAGCCCGCTGCCCACCCCCATGAAGACGAAACTCAGCCCGAAGACGATGGCGAGACCGAGTGCCACCCACTTGGCCCAGCGGTTGATTCTCTTCCTGTCGAGCAGCACGGATCCGATCTCCTGTCAGTCGCTTGGCGCGGCCCCCGTCCAGAAAACCGGAGCCGCCATGGATTATGCCTCAATCGGAGCCCGGCTGTCAGCCCCGTGGGGCCGACCGTCAGCCTCGCAGCTTGCCGCGCACCAAGTCGGCCTCGTGAGCTATGCGCTCGGAGTCCACCGTGACGAACGTCTTGCGATCGTAGACCACCTTGCCGTCGATGAGCGCGAAGAACACATCCTCCTGGTTCGCTCCGTACACCAGGGCGGAGACCGGGTCGTCGATAGGCGCGAAGTGGCTGTGCTCCATGTCGACCGCGATGAGGTCGGCGCGCTTACCCACGTCGATGCTGCCCACCAGGTCGTGGCTTCCCAGCACTCGGGCGCCGCCTATCGTGGCCATCTCGAGCGCCTGCTGCGCCCCCATACATACCGCCGATTGCTGGCTCGCCCGTTGGAGGAAGATGGTCATGCGCATCTCGTCGAACATATCGAGGATGTTGTTCGAGGCCAGGCTGTCGGTGCCCAAGCCCACACGCACCCCCTCGGCCAACATGGCCCCTATCGGCGCGATGCCGCATCCCAGCTTGGCGTTCGACTTCGGGCAGTGCGCCACAGCGACGTCGTAGCGCTTCAGCACCTCGATGTCGGTCTGTGAAGCCTGCACGCAGTGGATGGCGATGACATCACCTTCGAACACGTCCCACTGCTCCAGGTACTTGATGGGGCTCGTACCGGTGGGAGTGACGGTGAGGTCGTCCCAGCCGACCATCTCGCGGAAGTCGTGGGCCAAGACGCCCGACCCGTTGCGCACGAACGTGACCTCGGCCCGCGATTCAGCCAGGTGCGTGGCGATCTTCAGATGCTCGGCCTTGGCGAACTCCGTGAGCGCTCGGTACAGAGGCCCCGAGACCGTATAGGGCGCGTGAGGAGACACCCCGACATGCGCCAGCGGGCCGGCGATCTCACGCAGACGGCCCACGCGATCGGCGGTCTGCTTCACCACCCGTGAGATCTTCGTATCGTCCATGCCGAACGCCTCGACGAAGGCGTGGGCCCGCAGCCCAAAGCGGTTGGCGGCGCGCATGGTGGCTTCGCCGTCGAACACGGTGTCGCCGATGGAGGTGATGCCCGAACTCACGCACTCTCTCGCCCCGAGGAGGGCCGAGGCGGCGTAGTCGGCGGGTTCGAGCCGCCGCTTCGCCACCATGAAGCGGAGCATCCAATCGCCGAAGTCGCAATCGTCGAGCAGTCCGCGGAAGACGGAGTAGTCGAGGTGCACGTGGGTGTTCACGAAGCCGGGGAGCAGGATCGCGTGGTGGAAGCTCGTCACCTCACGCTCGGGGTGACGTGTGCGCACCTCCGCCGCTGAGCCGAAGTCGATCACGGATCCTTGATCCACGACCACCGCTCCCTGCTTGATCGCCGGAGAAGTGACCGGAAGGACCCATTCGGCTTCGTAGATCATGCGATCTCCTCCTCGAGACGGGGCGATGGCCGGCCCGCCCGAAGTCCACAGTCGGATACCTCAGACGGCCCGCTCCATTCTAGCCCAGGGGGAGGCCTCGGGCACAGCCCTCTGCAGGCCGATCGCGGGCGCGCTCCGCCGGCTCGACCTCGCAGCCTCCGCTCCGCCCCCCGCAGCCGCATGGCGCCATGTTAGAGTGTGCCCGTGGCACCCACGAACGAAGATAAGCACCGAGAGACCTACGAAGCCGCCCAGAACGCGGTCCGCGCACTCGACCCCACCGCGACGGCCGAGCGCTGCGGAGCCCGATGGCTCCCCGCCGGCGGCGGCGGTGGAAGTAGCGACGCCGGCAGCGGAAGCAGCGGCGGCCGAGATGACGGCAGCGAAGGCGGCAGCGGCACCATGGAACTCGAGGCGCTCGGCCACATGGCCCGTATAGCCTGGCCGGCGCTCACGTTCGAGGCCGACCACCCCCTCCTCCAGACCTTCCCGTGGCGGCTGATCGCGTTGCACTATCTGGCCACAGCCACCAGCCGACCGATCGGCGAGAACTGGGTGAGCTACCGTGAACTCCCAGACGGCCTCTTCTACGCCGACACCATCACCCGTGAGGTCGAAGAACCGCTGGCGCGCCTCTTCGCCACCGATACCGAGAGGTTCCTGACCGCGGGCGCGCAGGCCGGCGGCGTGCCCGGCCGGCTCGCCGACGTTTCTCTCACCTTCCTCCCGCTTCCCAAGGTGCCGGTTGTGTTCGCGCTCTGGGCGGAAGACGAGGAGTTCCCCGCCACACTCAAGGTGCTGTACGAGCGGGAGGGTGCGGCGAACGTGCCGCTGCAGGATCTACGCATCCTCGCCGACCTGCTCGGCGCCGCTCTTCGCCGGGGAGGGGGACCCCCGGCAGGTCGGTGAACCCGCCCACCCGAGGTGTGGTTGCCGGCGGCCACCCCGACACGGCCCGGGCCGGAGCCGAAGTGCTTCGGGCAGGGGGTAACGCGGCCGACGCGGCCGTGGCCGCCGTCGCCGCCTCATTGTGTGCCGAGGCCAGCCTCACCGGACTCGGCGCGGGCGGCTTCGCCCTCGTGCGCGAACCGGACGGCCGCGCCGAACTCCTCGACTTCTTCGTGGCGGCCCCGGGTCTCGGGCGCACACCCGCCGACCGCGACTCCCGTTCGCATCTCTACCCCTACGAGGTGCCCTTCCGTTCGGCGGTGCAGGTGTTCAACGTGGGGCCGTCCTCGTGCGCCACACCCGGCATGCCGTGGGGGCTCGCGGCTCTGCACGAACGTCACGGCCGCCTCCCGTTCGCAGAGGTGCTCGCTCCGGCGATCCGCCTCGCCCGTGAGGGCGCCGTGCTGGTGGAGCAGCAGGACTACCTCCACGACATCCTGACCGGCATATTGACCTCAGACGACGGCGCCGGCGCTCTGTTCGCCCCGGGGGGTCGGATGCTGCGGAGCGGCCGGCGGCTCCGCTTTCCCGATCTCGCCGACGCCCTCGATGCGCTCGCTCGTGACGGGGTGACCCCTTTCGCGACCGGTCGCTACGCACGCCGCATCGCCGAGTTCTTCGACGCGCGAGGCGGCCTCATCACCGAGGCCGACCTCGCGGAGTACCGAGTCGAGTTTCGCGAGCCGGTGTCGGTCACCTACCATGGTCACGGAGTGCTCACGAACCCGCCTCCGAGCTCGGGCGGCACGCTGATCGCCCACACTCTGAACCTTCTCGACGCGCGAGACCTCGCCCACCTTGACGCTTCCGAACTCGCCGAGACCATCGCCGCGGCCATGGTAGCCACCGACGAGATGCGTCGCCACCTCACCTCGCCCGCTCTCGCCCCCCCTCGCGCACCCGGCCAGGCTCTCGCACCCGGCCACGCCGGCGAACCCCGCCCCGGTGACCCCTCCTCCGGACCTCGCCCGCCCTCTCCCGGCAACACCACTCACGTGTGCGCCATCGACGACGAGGGGCGTGCCGTCTCCGTAACGTCCTCGTGTGGATCGGGATCGGGCGTGATCGTGGACGGAGCCGGCTTCTACATGAACAACATGATGGGCGAGGAAGACCTCAACCCACTCGGCTTCTTCACCGTGCCACCCGGAGAACGGCTCACCTCGATGATGTCACCCACCATCCTGTTCGCACTCGACCCCCACGCGGAAGCCGCCACGCCCAGCCTCTTGGCCATCGGCAGTGCCGGTAGCGAGCGCCTCCGCTCGGCTATCGTGCAGGTGTTGGTCAACATGATCGATCTTCGCCTGCCGGCGCAGGCTGCCGTCGATCGGCCCCGTCTACACCACCATCAGGGCACCATCCACCTGGAGGGAGGTACGCCGGAGGCAGTCGCGTGCGCTTTGGAGAAACAGGGTCGCGCGGTGCGCCGCTGGCCGGTGACCGATCTGTTCTTCGGCGGTACGCAGGTAGCCACCTTCACCGCCGCGGGCGGACGCCCCGGCGGACGCCCTGCGTTCGACGGTGGCGGCGACCCTCGAAGAGGTGGAGTCGCGGTCGTGGTTTGAATCCTGGGCCCGGCGGCGGGCGCGGAAGCCCGCGGCTCGGAGGCGGGTCGGCGGAGGTGGGTCGGCGGAGGCTCAGGGCGGTTGGGCTCGGCGGGGCGGAGCTCGGTGGCGGCACACCTGGCGGTGGTCGCCCGCGAGACCGGCGGGTACAATGCCACATGACCACGACCTCCCGCCAGCATCCGCCCTCCCGTCGGCCGGCGTTCATCGACCGAGTGCCGGTGGGCCGGCGCGTGATCATGTTGGCCGCCATGCTCGCCTGGATCGGCCTCCTTCTCTATCCTGACCCACGCGTGCTTCTCAACTCGATACGCAGGCTGATCAACCCGCCGGTGAACGAGTCCGCGGTGGGAGGCATCGCGCCGACCCTCCCCGACGACGCCGCCGCGGTCGAGGCCTACTCCCAAAGTCAGGTGCGCTACGAATCGGCGTGGAAGCTGTACGGAGTACCCTGGTACTTCCCCACGGTCGACGAGGTGCTCCGCGACAAGGCGGGCGATTGCCAGGCCGAGGCCGTCCTCACGGCGAGCATCCTCCAGGCCAAAGGGCTTCCGTACACCTTCCGCTACTCGTTCGACCACGTCTGGGTGGACTACCCGGGGAAGCAGGTGACATCGCTCCTCGAGGACCCGTCGACTGCCTTCGTCTCCGACGAAGGGAAGGGCTGGTTCGCCAGCTTGCCCGACCGCATCCCGCTGCGCGCCATCGTCAGGGAGCGGGTGAGCTACCACTGGGATCCCATGCCGCCCACACGGAAGGCCGGACTATTCGCTGGGATGGTGCTCATGCTGCTCGTAGGGGAGAGGTTGATCGCCCCCCTGCTCCGTCCGGCCGCCAGGTTCCGAGAGCAGACACAGGAAGGCTGAGAGCCCGCCGGCAGGTGCCGCGACGCCGGCGGGGCTACGCCTACCCGAAGAAGTTGCCGAACGAAGCCTGCGCCGCGTCCAACACCCATGAGGGCAACAGCCCGATCACCACCACGGCCGCGGCACTCAGGGCCAACGAGGCCGCCAGCGGGCCGCTGATGGGCTCTTTCGTCGCGTACTCCACCTCAGGCTCGCGGAAGAACATGTACACGATCACCCGCAGGTAGTAGTAGGCCGAGACCGCTGAGAACAGCACCGCTATGACCGCCAGCCACGCGAGGTCGGCCTTCACGACGGAAGAGAAAAGGTAGAACTTGCCCACGAAGCCGGCGGTGCCGGGCATGCCGGTGAGAGAGAACATGAAGAGCCCCATGAGGACCGCGGCCCAGGGAGACCTACGACCGAGCCCGGCGAATTCGGCCAGTGAATACGAGAAGGTGGCCGGTTGCTGCGTCTTCAGATAGGCGAGGATGCCGAAGGCGCCGAGGTTCATGAACGTGTAGGCGGCCAGGTAGAACAGGACGGCCTCCCCGGCGAAGTAGTCGGTGCCGGCACGCCCGAGCGCGCCGAGACCGGCGAGCAGGTAGCCCACGTGGGCGATGGACGAGTAGGCCAGCATGCGCTTGATGTTCTTCTGGGTAAGGGCGAAGGCGTTCCCCACGAACATGGTGAGCACGGCGAGCACGATGAAGAGCACGCTCCAGGTGGATCTCGAGACCTCGAACACCGTGAGGAACACCATGAGCATCGCGGCGAACCCAGCCGCTTTCGGGCCCACCGAGAAGAAGGCGGCCACGGGAGTGGGCGCGCCCTGGTAGACGTCGGGGGTCCACATGTGGAAGGGGGCCATCGAGACCTTGAAGCCCATGCCCACGAGGACGAGGGCGGTGGCCAGAGCGACACCCAGTCCGTCGCCGCCCGCGAGCAGGGTCGCTCCCACCTGTTCGTAGTTGGTGGTGCCCGCCATGCCGTAGACCAGCGAGATGCCGTACAGAGTGATGGCCGAAGCGAAGGCGCCGGTGAGGAAGTACTTCATGGCCGCCTCGTTCGAGCGCACCTGATAGCGCAGGAACCCGGCGAGCAGATAGCTGCTCACCGCCATCAGCTCGAGACCCACGTAGAAGGCGATCAGGTCGCGCGAGGCGGCCATCAGGTCCATGCCCACCACGGCGAACAGGATCAGGGCGTAGTACTCACCCATGTGGCGCCCGCTCGCCTCCAGGTACCTCGGAGACATCAACACGGTCAGCGCGCCGGCGGCCGCGAAGAGCACTTTGAAGAAGACCGCGTAGTCGTTGAGCACGATCATGTCCGTGAACGCGGCCTGCTCTCGGCCGGAGAGCCCTACGGCCGCCGCGCCCGAGATCAACAGAGCGGTGAGGGCGATCGCCACGTTGGCGGTCTTGTCGGCCTTGAGGAACGGCTCCACCACGAGCACAAGCAGACCGGCGAGCACCAGGATGAGCTCGGGGATGATCGGGATGAGATCCTGCGGTGTCATCTAGAAGCCTCCAAGGAAGGCGCTCGCCATCTGCACCAACGACTGTTTCTGTGCCATGAACGGCTCGACTTTGGCGATGATCTCCAAGGAGGGCGCGTGCAGCATCTCCAGGAAGGGCCCCGGCCACACGCCGATGACCACGGACATCGCGGCCAGCGGCGCAAGGGTGAGGATCTCGCGGGCGTTCAAGTCCTTGAGGCTGAGCCACTTCTGGTTGGTGAGCTCGCCGAACATGGTGCGCTCATACATCCAGAGCAGGTAGGCCGCGCCCAGGATGATGCCGAGCGAGGCCACCACCGCGAAGACCTTCATGTACTGGAACAGCCCGATCAAAATGAGGAACTCACCCACGAACCCGTTCAGGCCGGGCAGACCCAAGGAGCCCAGCACGAACAGGCTGAAGAACGCAGCCGCGATAGGTAGCGGCCGGGCCATCCCGCCGTAGTCCTTGATCTCACGGGTATGCGTGCGCTCGTAGAAGAAGCCCACCATCTGGAACAGCGCGCCGGTGAGGATGCCGTGGTTCACCATCTGCAGCACCGATCCCTCGATGCCCTGCAGGTTGAAGGTGAAGAGCCCCGCGGTCACGAACCCCATGTGGCTCACCGAGGAGTAGGCCACGAGCTTCTTCATGTCGGGCTGCACCAACGAGACCGCCGCCCCGTAGACGATGGCGATCACCGAGAGCACCATCACATAGGGCACGGCGTTCACCGTGGCCTCCGGGAAGAACCCGATGCAGAAGCGGATCATGCCGTACACGCCCATCTTCAGCAGCACACCGGCCAGGATCACAGAGCCCGCTGTGGGAGCTTCCACGTGGGCGTCGGGAAGCCAGGTGTGCACCGGGAACATGGGCACCTTGATGGCGAAGGCTACAAAGAAGGCGAGGAACCCCCAGAACTGCAGATCCGAAGGGAAGCCCGCGTTCTGCAGGGTGAGTATGTCGAAGGTAAGCGCCCCCGACTCCTTGCCGTACCACCACACCACGGCCAGCATGGCGACCAGCATGAGCACCGAGCCCGCGAAGGTGTACAGGAAGAACTTGGTGGCCGCGTAGATACGGCGGGCGCCACCCCAGATACCGATGATGAAGTACATCGGGATCAGCTGGACTTCCCAGAACACGTAGAACAGGAACAGGTCCATGGAGGTGAACACGCCGATCATGCCGGTCTCGAGCACGAGCAGGCTGGCGAAGAAAGCCAGCTCGCGGTCTTTCACGTAGTTCCACGAACCGATGATCGCGATCACCGAGAGGAACGTGGTGAGCAGCACCATCAGCATCGAGATGCCGTCGACGCCCATGCGGTAGTTGATGCCGAAGTTCTCGATCCAGACGAAGTTCTCCTGGAACTGGAACGCGGCCGTGCTTGTGTCGAACGCCGTCAGCATGAAGACACTGAGCGCGAACGTGGCGAGGCTCGCCACCAGCGCGGCGGCCTTGTATGCGCTCGGTCGCCCTCTCATGAACAGCACCATGATCAGAGCACCCAGCGAGGGCAGGAACGTCAGCAGACTGAGCGCCCTGAAACCTATCTGTTCGGCGAAACCGAATTCCACTGTCCCACTCCCTCTCTGCGTCCTCTAAAAGACTATGACCGCGGTCACGATCACGAACAGGCCGATGAACATGACCACGGCGTAGTTCTGCACGCGCCCGGTCTGGAAGGGGCTGACTACGCGGCCGGCGATATCCCAGAGGCGTCCCACCCCGTTGACCGCGCCGTCGATGACACCCGCGTCAACGACACGCCACAACCAGCGAGACCCGTCGACGGTCAGGCGGATGATGGTGGCGTTGTAGAACTCGTCGATGTACCACTTGTTGAGGATGGCCTTGTACAGGGGCTGCGAAACCGCCCCGGCCTTCTGCGGTAGCTCGTCGGGCCGTTTCACGTAGAACAGGTACGCGAAGAACACGCCCGAGAGCGCCACGACCACGGAGACCACCATCAGCACGAAGTCGAGCATCCCGAAGTAGTGATGCTCAACGTGCAGGATCTCGTTGGCCTGATGGAACACCGGCTCGAGGAACTTGTGGAACACGCCGTTCTCCGGTGGGAAGCCGAGGAAGCCGCCAAACACCGACAGGACACCCAACACCATGAGCGGCACCACCATCGACCAGGGGCTTTCGTGCACGTGCTTCTCGACCTCGGGGTCCATGCGCGACTCGCCCCAGAACGTCATGAAGATGAGGCGGAACGTGTAGAACGCCGTGATGAAGGCGGCGATGAGCCCCACCGCCCAGATGACGTAGCCGCCGCCCTTGAAGTTCATGCCGAGTATCTCGTCCTTCGACCAGAATCCGGCGAAGGGCACGATGCCGGACAGAGCGAGCGCCCCCGCCATGAGCGTCCAGTACGTGAAGGGTATCTTCTTGGCCAGCCCTCCCATCTTCCGCATGTCCTGCTCGCCCGAGAGCGAGTGAATCACGGAGCCCGACCCGAGGAAGAGCAGAGCCTTGAAGAAGGCGTGCGTGACGAGGTGGAAGATGGCAGCCACCCACGCGCCGATGCCCAAGGCCATGAACATGTAGCCGAGCTGCGACACGGTGGAATAGGCCATGACGCGTTTGATGTCGTTCTGCGCCAAACCGATGCTAGCGGCGAAGATGGCCGTGAAGGCGCCCACCGCTCCCACCACCAGCATGGCCGTGGGGGCGCTGGCGAAGATCACCGAACTGCGGGCCACCATGTACACGCCGGCCGTGACCATGGTGGCGGCGTGGATGAGGGCGGAGACGGGAGTGGGGCCTTCCATGGCGTCGGGAAGCCAGACGTGCAACGGGAACTGCGCCGACTTGCCCATGGCGCCCAAAAAGAGCAGGAGACCGATGGCGAGGAGGACGCCCTCGCTGGCCACATGGTGCTCCACCTTCTCGAAGACCTCGATGTAGTCGAGAGTGCCGAAAGTCACGAAGATGAGCATGACGCCGATACCGAAGCCGAAGTCGCCCACCCGGTTCGTGAGAAACGCCTTCTTGCCCGCTGAAGCCGCCGACGGCTTGTGGTAGTAGAACCCGATCAGGTAGTAGGAGCAGAGACCCACCAATTCCCAACCCAAGTAGAGCAGCAGGTAGTTGCTGCCCAACACCAGCATGAGCATGCTGAAGGCGAAGAGGCTGAGGTAGGCGAAGAAGCGGTAGTAGCCGGGGTCGTGATGCATGTACCCCTTGCTGTAGATGAAGATCAAGGTGCCGACGCCGGTGACCACGAGCAGCATCACCGCGGAGAGCTGGTCGAGCTGGAAGGCGATGGGCACCTGGAAATCGCCAACGGGGATCCAGCGCCAGAGCTCCACCACTATGGCGTGCTCCTCTCCACGGATGGCCAGGAACGCGGCCACCGAAAGCACGAACGATGCGGCCATGGCCACGATCGGGATCCAATGCGCGGAGTCCTTCAGCCACCACTTCCCAAGGAAGAGGGTGACGACGAACGCCACCAGCGGCAGCGCGGGGATGAGGGGCAAGACGTAGTTCATGTTATCCACTCGCCTGCACCTAGCCCTTCATGACGTCGAACATGTCGACCATCAGAGTTCTCCGGTTCCTGTACAACGCCGTCACGATGGCCAGGCCGATCGCCGCCTCAGCGGCCGCCACGGTCATGGTGAACAGCACGAAGTTCTGCCCGATCAGGTTCTCGTGAAGCCGACTGAAACCGACGAGATTGATGTTCACGGCGTTCATCATGAGCTCGATGGAGAAGAGCACGATGAAGAGGTTCCTGCGCATGAGCACGCCCGCCGCGCCTATGACGAAGAGGAAGGCGGAGAGCACGAGGTACCACTCGATAGGTATCGCCATCGCTAGACCTCCCGCTCTACGAGCGATGGAGTCACACCGTCGTCGTCGTCCCACTCTCGCAAACACACGCTCTCACGGTCTTCCTTGGCTGCCAACAGGATCGCTCCCACCATGCCCACGAGAAGGATCAGGGACGCGACCTCGAAGGGCAGCAGCATCTTCGTGAAGAGTTGCTCGCCCAGGACCTTCACGTTGCCGCCTTGAGCGGCTATCGCCTCTGGGCTGAACCCATCGTTCACGGAGGCCCAGGTGACCGCCGTCACCACGAAGATGATCTCGGCCAGCATGATCGGGGCGAGCACGATCACCGCCCACTTCTGCCCCCGATGGAACTGCTCCTCCTGCTGGAACTCGCGCAGGTTCAGGAACATGACCACGAAGGCGAAGAGCACCAGGATGGCGCCCGCGTAGACCAGCACCTGGATCACCGCGAGGAAGTGGGCCTGGGTCAGCAGGAAGATGCCGGCCACGTTGATGAAGGTGAACACGAGCAGAATGAGCCCGTGCACGATGTTGGAGCGGGTGATCACACCGAGAGCTCCCGCCACCGCGAAGGCGGCGAACACGATGAAGAGTATCTTCTCTACCATGCTCCCTCCCTATCGCCGGTTGAGCTCTTTGTGAGCATTGACCTGGTTGGCCACCAGCTTCTCCTTGTCGAGGAAGAAGTCGTTCTTGTCGTAGGTGGCCAGTTCGTAGACCGAGGTCATGACGATGGCCGCGCAGGGGCAGATCTCCTCGCAGAAGCCGCAGAAGATGCAGCGGGCGAGGTCGATGTCGAACACATCGATACTCTTGTCACCATCCGGGCTCTCCGAGCTCTCGATGGTGATGCACTGCGAAGGGCAGATCGTCTCGCACAGGCGGCAGGCGCAGCAGTTCAAGCGGCCCGTCACCGGGTCGGTGATCAGGGCGTGCATGCCGCGGAAGCGCGGATGGGGAGCGATCTTCTCTTTGGGGTACTCGACGGTCACCTTGTCTTTGAGGAAGTAACCGCCCGTGACCGACATACCCTGGATGATCTCGTAGAAGGTCGCCGTCTTGATGAGCTTCTTCAGGCCCATGACTAGTTCACGCTCACGATCAAGGCCGTCACGGCCAGGTTGGCGATGGCCAGGGGCAGGAATATCTTCCACCCGATGTCCATCAGCTGGTTATACCTGTAGCGCGGTAGCGTCCAGCGGATCCACATGTACATGAACACGAAGAACAGCACCTTGCCGACCAGCCAGATGAAGCCGGGAATGAAGTCCAGGGCCTCGAAGGGAGCCCGCCACCCGCCGAAGAAGAGCGTGGCCATGACGGCCGACACCACCACCATGTTCACGTACTCGCCGAACATGAAGAGGCCCCAGCGCATACCGGTGTACTCGGTCATGTGGCCGGCCACCAGCTCCTGCTCCGCCTCGGCGAGGTCGAAGGGGGCGCGGTTCAGTTCCGCGATGCTGGCCACATAGAAGATCACGAAGCCCACGATCTGCGGGATGAAGTACCAGTTCCAGAAGTTACCGGCCTGGCCGTCGACGATGTCGACGAAGCTGAGCGACCCGGACAGAATGATCAAGCCCACCAGGGCCAGACCCATGCTGATCTCGTACGACACCATCTGCGCTCCGGAGCGGAGACTCCCGAGGAGCGACCAATGGTTGTTCGAGGCCCAACCCGCGAAGACGATGCCGTAGACGGCTACCGTGCCCAAGGCGAGGAAGAGCAGGACCCCGGCGTCGAAGTCGGCGATCACCAGATCGACGGTGTACCCGAAGATCTCGACGCCCATCGGCCCGAACGGGATCAGGGCCATGACGATGAACGCCGGCACGAAGAGGATGTACGGCGCGAGGCGGAACACCGGCTTGTCGGCCCAGTCCGGGATCAGGTCTTCCTTGCTGAGCAGCTTGGCCATGTCGCCGAAGGACTGCAGCACGCCCCACGGCCCAGCGTAGGTGGGGCCCATGCGGCTCTGGAAGAACCCCGCGAACTTACGCTCGAAGTAGATGATGAAGGGCACCATACCCACGCCGACCGCCACCCAGAGGATCGCCTTGATGAGAAGGAAGATGAAGTCGGTCATCGGTCGCAGTCTCCCAGTACGACGTCGATACTGCCGAAGATGCCCACCGAGTCGGCGAGCATCTCACCCTCGAACATGGGAGGCACAGCCTGGCCGTGGTAGAAGCTCGGCGTGCTCAGGTGCAGGCGCTGCGGTATGGGGCCGCCGTCCGACACGATGTACACGCCCATCTCGCCTTTCGGCACCTCGATAGCCCGGTAGACCTCGCCTTTCGGCACCTGCGGGCCGCGGAGCACATGCATGAAGTCCTGGATCATGGCGGCCGAGTCGCGCAGTACGTTCTTCTTCAGGGGCAGCACGTGCGCGGCGTCGTGGGCCAGGTAGGGCCCATCGGGGAGATTGTCGAGGCATTGCCTGATGATCTTGCAGCTCTCCCGCATCTCTTTCATCCGCACGAGGAAGCGGTCGTACACGTCGGAGTTGTACTCAACCGCCACCTCGAAATCTACCTCGTCGTAGGCCGCGTAGGGCTCGTCCTTCCGAAGGTCGCGGGCGATGCCCGTGGACCGCAGCGTCGGGCCGGTGATGCGCCACGCGTTGCAGTCCTCCGAGGTGAAGATGCCGATGTTCCTGGCCCGCTTGTTGAAGATGCGGTTCGCCGTGATCAGCCGCTCGTACTCGTCGAAGCGCTTGGGCAGGAACTCGACGACGCTGCGGCACCTACCCACCCAGCCTTCGGGCAGGTCTTTAGAGACGCCGCCGATGCGCGCGTACGAGTGGGTGAGCCGCGCCCCGCAGACCATCTCGAACAGATCGAGGATGTACTCGCGATCGCGGAAGCAGATCAGGAAGAACGTCTGCGCCCCGAAGTCCATGATGTGCACGCCGAGCCACAGGATGTGGTTGGCGAGACGCACGAGTTCGTGCGCGATGGTGCGGATGTAGCGGGCGCGACGCGGCACCTCGACACCCATGAGTTTCTCGACCGCCTCACAGTAGCCGTGGTTCATGGCGAAGCTGGCCACGTAGTCCAAGCGGTCGGTGACCGGGATGAACTGGTGGTACGTCATCTGCTCGGCGAGCTTCTCGACACCCCTGTGCAGGTTGCCGATGCCCGGCCGTGTGCGCACGATGATCTCGCCGTCGAGGTCGACCACCGCTTGGTACACCCCGTGCATGGACGGATGCTGCGGGCCCATGCTCACGGTGATGGTCTCTTGGCCCTCGTGCACCCGTTGGCGGGTGCGAATCTTGCGCTCCTTCAACTCCTCAAGCGTGGGCCGGTGGACGGCCTCGGCTCCATGAGCATGGCCGTTAGTCGGCGCGCCGCCCATCTAGATCTTTCCTTTCAGGTCGGTGCGGATCCGACCGCCCACGGTGCCTTGCAGAGGGAAGTCCTTGCGCAGCGGGAAGCCCTCGAAGTCCTCGGTGGTGAGAAGGCGTATCAGGTTCGGGTGCCCGTCGAACTGGATGCCGTACATCTCCCACGTCTCGCGCTCGTCCCAGTCGGCCGAGGGCCACACGCCGGTGGCGGTGGGCAGGCTCTGGCCTTCGGCCAGCATCACCTTCAACCGCAGCCGCGTGTTCTTGGAGACGGAGGTGAGGTGCACCACTACCTCCATGGGCGCCTCTTTCCGCCCTGGGTAGTGGTTACCCAGCAGGCTGTCGAGGCGCTCGAACGCCAAGTCGGGCGTATCGCGACAATACTTGAGGACCGCGATGTAGTCCTCCACGGGAACGGTGAAGGTGAGCTCGCCTCGGAAGAAGGAGGAGCCGAGCAACCTGCCTCCGAACTCCTCCTCGAGCCTGGCGAAGACCACCTTCAGGGCTTCCGGTATCTCGACGGTCTCTTGTCTTGCTTCCATCCTTCCCCTTCTCCGGATCGGGCTGCCGAGCAGCCGTTCCGTCCGCTACTCGCCGATGGCCGCTCGTGCGGGGATCGTGCGAAGCCCGTCGTAGGCGTGACGGCTCTGCTTGACCTTGTCGCGGAGCATCTCGAGGCCTTCCCAGAGTGCCTCGGGCCGCGGCGGGCAGCCGGGCACGTACACGTCCACAGGAATGAGCGCGTCGATACCCTGCACGACGCTGTAGGTGTTCCAGATGTTGCCGGAGATCGCGCACGAGCCCATCGCCACCACCCACTTGGGATCGGGAATCTGCTCGTAGAGGCGCACCACCCGCGGGGCCATCTTGGTCGTGCACCAACCGGCCACGATCATGCCGTCCGCCTGCCGCGGGGAGGCGCGCATGGCCTCCATACCGAAGCGCGAAAGGTCGTAACGAGGTCCGGCCGTGGCCATCATCTCGATGGCGCAGCAGGCCAGGCCGAAGAGAAGAGGCCACCAGGAGAAGCTGCGGCCGAAACCAAGGAGCTTCTCGAGGTTGGCGGGGAGCGCCACGCCCGGGATGTGCTCCTCGTCGAGCGCCTCCCTCACCTGCGCGTCTGAAGCGTTCTTGAGAGAGGCCAGGGTCGCGTGAGAGATCTCCAGTTTCCCCGTTGCGGCATTGCCCGAAGTGTCCGCGCCCAAGCCCACGGGTTTGGTCATTCCCACTCGAACACTCCCTTCTTCCACGCGTAGAAGTAGCCGACGAGAAGTATGAAGATGAACAGGAACATCTCGATCAGCCCAAGCCACCCAAGGCCGGACAGCGACACCGCCCAGGGGTACATGAAGACGGCTTCCAGATCGAACAGCACGAACAGCACCGCGATCAGATAGAAGTGCACGTTGTAGGGCAAACGAGCGTCACCCTCCGGCAGGACCCCACACTCATAGGGCAACCCCTTGTTGGGGTTCTTGCTCGTGGGAGCCAGGAAACGGGCGACCGTCATAAGGGCGACGGCCAAGATAGTGCCGATCGCGAACATCAAGCCGAGCTGGATAACGATATCGACAGACGGATTGATCACAGGCGCACCTCTGCGTTCATTTACCTCGGCTTCCGGCACTCGACTGTGTGAGGTCTCACACAACGGGGGTCACAATAACAAATCGACCTAGGGGTTGCAACAGAATTCACAGCTTCTCGTGCCCGCTCAACCCCGGTATTCTTCCGCTCCCCGTGCTCCCTGTCCCGTTCCCCGGTTGTGGGGCGTCCAGCTGGGGAAGGGATGGCCGGGGATGACGGCGGGCGCGGCCAGGAGTGGTGGCGGGTGCGTGTACCTGTTCTCTTGGGGCACTGTTGCCGGACCTCCCGCGCACAGGATATACTTGGGCTATCCAAGAAGGAGGTGCGGCATGATCACGAGAGTCCAGAAGTGGGGCAACAGCCAGGGCCTTCGCCTTAGCAAGGAACTTCTCTCTGATGCCCATATCGCTGTCGGGGACGCGGTCGACGTCGCTGTACGCGACGGCCTGCTCGTCATCACGCCGGCGCGACGCGTGCGTGGCGGACTCGACCTCGCTCAACTCGTCGCCCGTATCCCCGAGGGCTGCGAGTCGGAGGAACTCGACTGGGGTCCGCCCGCAGGCCGGGAGATCTGGTAGATGGCGCCGTACGTTCCTCACAAAGGGGACTTCGTCGCAGTGACTTTCGATCCGCAATCGGGGCATGAACAACGCGGCCGGCGTCCGCCTGCGCTCGTCGTAAGCAACGATCTGTTCAACAAGGCCACCGGCATGTGCATCGCTTGTCCGGTGACCAACACGCGGCGCGACTACCCGTTCCACGTCGCAATCCCCGACGATCACGCTGTCACGGGTGTCGTCATGGTGGAGCGGGTCAAGTCGCTGGACTACCGCTCTCGCTCCGTCAAGCGGATCGGAACGGCGCCCGAAGCTGTGCTGGAGGAAGTGCTCGCAATACTCGATGCTTGCATCTACTGACTGGTGAAATGACGCCCCAGGGCGACGCCATCCGAGACCAGTTCCCGTCCATCCGAGACGAGTTTCCCGCACTGCGCGAAGGTGCCGCACACTTTGACGCACCTGGTGGTTCCCTCATCCCGACTGTCGTGGCCGAGGCCGTCCGGGGTACCCTCGAATCGGCCGTGTGTCAGCGAGGATCGATCACGATCGCGGAGCGTCGCACTGATGACATCGTCCTCGCCGCACGGCGGGCAGTGGCGGACCTCCTCGGAGCGGCTCCCGGAGGCGTCGTATTCGGGCGAAGCATGACACAACTCACCTTCGACTTCTCCCGCACTCTGGCACAGTCGTGGAGGGCGGGCGACGAGATCGTGGTCTCGAGACTCGATCACGACGCCAACATCCGCCCATGGCTCTACGCCGCGAAGAGCGCCGGTGTCGAAGTGCGCTGGGCAGAGTTCGATCCGGCGACCTCCGAGATCACCGTCGAAGACGTCGAGAAGCACCTCTCCGACCACACTCGGCTGGTAGCCATCACCGCCGCCTCGAATCTCATCGGAACGCGCCCGCCGATCAAAGAGATCGCCGAGAAGGCTCACGAGCGCGGCGCACTTCTATACGTCGACGGGGTCCACAACACCGCCCATGCGTTCGTCGACGTCACGTACATGGGGGCGGACTTCTACACCTGCTCTCCGTACAAGTTCTGCGGACCGCATTGCGGCGTGATGGTGGCGTCCCCCGCGCTGCTCGAGACCTTGACTCCCGACAAGCTGTTGCCGTCGGTGAACTCCGTGCCCGAACGATTCGAGCTCGGTACCCTTCCGTACGAGCTCATGGCGGGCACGACCGCGACCGTGGACTTCCTGGCCGGCCTCGGCGGCCCTTCGTCATCGTCCCGCCGGGCACGGCTGGAAGGCTCGATGGCCGCGATGGGCAAGCACGAGGACGAGCTGCGTGGGATCATCGAAGGAGGACTCGCGGAGCACCCCCGGATCACCGTCTACTCACGCGCACAGCTGCGGACGCCGACCCTGCTCTTCACCGTCGACGGCATGGAGCCTCGAGAGGTATCGGCCCGCCTGGGGCTATACAACATCAACGCACCGGCCGGCAACTTCTACGCCCTCGAAGCCTCAAGACGGCTCGGACTCGGCGAAGACGGCGGCATCCGACTCGGGCTCGCACCCTATAGCAGTACCGACGACGTCGACCGCCTCCTGGAAGCTCTTCGCATCATCATCTGAGGCGGAACGGCGCGCCTGGCGTTCCAGCCCCAAGGCGCTGCGCGGTACCACCCGGACTCCGCCCTCTGATTCGTAGCGTGTGGGTGAGACGCATGGGCGGAAGGGCGAGCGCCCCGACATTGGCTCGCCCCGCCCATCAGTCCCAGTCGAGTGTCAGCTTGGCTCCCTCGAGGCCGACGATGTCGGTGATGTCCTGCATCGTCTCCATCATGCCGAGGTAGGCGCCGGCGGCGTCGCGCAGCGGCGCGTAGCGGACGAGGATCAGACGGCCCTCCTCGATGCGCCTGAAGACGGCCTCATCTCGGCTACCGTCGCGGAAGGCGGCTTCCATGCGGGCGATCGTCCGGCGCGAGTGCTCGTTGTGCGACTCGTCGGCGTGGACACCAACATGTCGCAGCTCGCAGTCGGCGAACAGGTCGCCATGCCAGTAGACGAGCGTGCCGTGCTCGTCGACGACTGAGACCTGCACGGGCAGGTGGCGGATGACGAGGTCCATCTGCTCGGAAGTAAGCCCGGATCCACCGGTCCAAACCGCAACAATCAGGTAGCAGATAACTGACAAGTGCCCTCTTTCCTGGGAGAATGTGGGTTGCGACACACCACAAAGTCCCCGAGAGAAAGGCACCTGTC